>Ga0209510_1000884_pt1 | contig 37500 bp, 29 predicted proteins | sample BiotimSIPDNA_FD_185749 | JGI IMG/M metagenome (GOLD analysis project Ga0209510, IMG submission 185749) | Anaerobic biogas reactor microbial communites from Washington, USA - Biogas_R1 time_0 SIP DNA (SPAdes) (version 2) | ecosystem: Engineered > Bioreactor > Anaerobic > Unclassified | place...
AGCACACGGGGATAGACAGGAGAACCGTCCCCGTGTCTACGGAGAAGAGAAAATTTTATGGAGAGCCATGTATTTATGAATCCGAAGCTAAGCATAATTGTTCCGGTATATAACGCTGAAAAATATTTGCATCAATGCGTAGATAGCATTTTAGAGCAGGAGTTAACTGACCTGGAAGTAATACTTGTTGATGATGGTTCTATAGACATCAGTGCTGCTATATGTGATGAGTATGTAAGTCGGGATAGCCGGGTCAAAGTAATACATAAGACTAACGGGGGAGTGTGTCTTGCCAGAAATACTGGGATAGAGTCCTCATCGGGTGAATACATAACCTTTGTTGATGCTGACGATTGGATAGAGTCTAATATGTACAGAGAGATGATAACTGTGATAGCCGGACATCAAGCGGATATAGGCATATGCAGTTTTACTTTTTTCGATGGACGGAATTATCGTGATGATATCTTACCATGGGAAAACTTCACGGTGTTTGAAAAAAAAGAAATCAGGGAAAAACTGATACCGGCTCTGGTCTCCCCCATGGATCTGGAGGGGAATAAGCAACCAGTGTTAATGGGTTCAGTATGTAGATGTATTTTTAAAGGTGAGCTAATCAGAAGTAATCAAATATTTTTCAATTTAAAAATAAAATTCACAGAAGATGTTTTGTTTGATATCCAGGCCTTTAGCTTGGCTGAAAGTATAATAATTTGCCGACAACCCTATTATAATTATCGACAGGATACCCGGTTTAAGAGTTCTACTACCCAGAGATATATGGTTGGGGCATATCAAATCTATAAATCCTGTAAACAGGAAATCGAAAATATTATTAGCGGGATAGGATATGACCAGCGCATGCAGAAGCAAATGCAATGGAGCAGTTGTATACAGGTATTAACTGCTGTCAGAAACCTTTGTGCCCCAGGAACCCCGCATAGCCTGGGAGAAAGAGTTAAACAAGCCAGGTATTACATTATGGATAGTGATTTTGAGCAAAATGTTGATAAATTAGGCTACTTCTATTTCCGTTGGGATCATAAAATTTTGGTATGGCTGCTCAGACATTCGTTTATCAGGACAGTTATTGCAGCTTATACTATCAGGCACAGGTTCTGGTAAGTTATAGCAATATTTGTGATGCAGGATAGACAAGAGAACCGTCCGAGTTCACTGAAAAAGTACCATAAATGTTATGCTGAGGAGCTGCAGGCGACGAAGGATCTCTTTTAAAGGCCGTAATATTGGGATATAGCCAACGAGATTCTTCGCTAGCGCTCAGAATGACACATAAAAAAGGACTTTTTCAGCAGTCTTGAACCGTCCCCTTGTCTGCAAAACTTATTATACGAGGAGAAAAATGATGTCCCCAATATTGACTGTTATTGTTCCAATTTATAAGGTTGAACCATATTTAAGGCAGTGTATAGACTCAATTCTCAACCAGACCTGGGAAGAATTTGAGCTTATCCTGATAGATGATGGTTCGCCGGATAAATGTGGTGAAATATGTGACGAGTATAGTAAAAAAGATCAGAGAATTAAAGTTATTCATCAGGAAAATAAAGGTTTAAGTACAGCGAGAAATTTAGGGATTGAGATTGCTAAAGGGAAATATCTGACCTTTGTCGATAGTGATGACTGGCTAAAACCTGATATGTATGAAACACTGATTACCCTGGCCGAGACATATAATACCGATATTGTTGAATGCGGATATGTTAAGGCTTATGATAACGGCCTCGTTGAGAAGATTAATTTTTCATATAGTATTAGGGTTATTGACGGAATAATTGCTCTGCAAGATTTTCATAAGGGTATCATCAGGCGGGTAGTAGTGTGGAACAAAATATACCGTAAAACCTTATGGGATAATATTCGGTTTCCTGTGGGTAAGGTACATGAGGATGAATTTACTACCTATAAATTGTACTATAAGGCAGATCGAATATTGCAGCTGGATGCCGGTTTAATGTATTATCGTCAGCGACCGGATAGTTTTATTGGCAAAGGGTTTCAAGAGAAGAAGTTTGCGGATTTTCGCCAGGCTTTTCAGGAAAAACAGGATTTTTTCCACCGGGAAGGGATAAAAGCTTTGCAGGATCTTGCCGGGATTGAAGCCACCGCAAGTCTAATGGATGCATATTTGGAAATGCATCAACAAAAACATCTTAAGGGCAAAGCCCGGCAGATAAAAAAGGAGTTTAACCGGGAGTTTAATTATTTACGACAAACAGCAGATATAAGTTTAAAGCACCGAGCAGTGTTAAGCCTTTTCTATCTATCACCTTTACTGTATGGGGTTTTTAAACAATATGAGATCGCTCCATGGCTCAAACAAAACCAGAATATTAAGGCAATCTATGTGTGGCTTATCAATAAGAAAGCTGGAGTTTATATCAAACAGCAAATTAAAAGCATTGCAAAGCAAAAAAACATATATCTTTTCCTGGTCCCTCTTCATGGTAATCTTGGTGACCAGGCAATTATATATGCCCAGGCTCAATTGGCCGCCGACCATTTCCCTGATTACAATGTGATCGAGATACTCCACCGTGATACTGGAACTGCTGTTAGAATACTAAAAAGTTTAATAAAAAATGATGATTTAATTTGGCTACCCGGCGGCGGTAATATGGGAGATCAATATCTGACCGAGGAACGGGCCCGGCGTTATATTATAAAGCAGTTCCCCCGTAACAATATAGTATCTTTCCCGCAAACTATTTATTTCAGCCCTACCGATTATGGCAGAAGGGAATTAAGCAAATCCAGGAAGGTATATGGGAAAAATAAGAATTTAACCTTAATTGCCCGTGAGCGGGTTAGTTACAAGATTATGCAAAAGGAATTTCCCACTACTAATGTACTGTTGACGCCGGATATAGTTTTTTATCTTAATCAAGTAAAAGCTGACAGGAAGAGGCAGGGGATTCTGTGCTGTTTAAGAAGCGACCTTGAAGGCGTAATCAATTGGGAGCAAAAGCTGGCTTTGCTGACAAGTCTGAAAAGGCTCTATCCTGATTTGACGGCAACTGATACTGTACTTGGGCGGGAGATTGATAGCGATAATCGGGAAAAAGATTTACACAAGATTTGGGATGCCTTCAGGGAGGCTAAAGTGGTTGTAACTGATCGGCTGCATGGGATGATTTTTGCTGCTATTACGGCTACCCCCTGTCTGGTGCTGAGTAATTATAATCATAAGGTACAATCGTCTTTCCGGTGGTTGCAGGGCCTGGATTACATACGATTTGTGAACGAGTATGATCAGGAAACGGTTTTGCAGCAGGTACATGATTTATCTCTTCTGGATAGCAGGCAGTTGCCTGTATGTAATTTAAGCGAGGAGTTTAAGGCAATTTTGAAATTATAATATAATAATAGACAAGGGCAGACACGGGGACGGTTCCCTTGTCTTGCTTGGCTGGCAGACAAATGCAGACAAGAGAACCGTCCAAGATCACTGAAAAAGTACCATAAATGTCATCCTGAGGAGCTGCAGGCGACGAAGGATCTCTTTTAAGGCCGTAATATTGGGATTAAGCCATCGAGATTCTTCACTATCGTTCAGAATGACACGCAAAAGAGGACTTTTTCAGCGGTCTCGAACCGTCCCCGTGTCTGGATGTCCGTGTCTGTGGAAGCAGGTGAATCAGTTTTGAATGAAAATAGTATTGTACTTCAGGATATAATTATATCCGGGGGGAGAATTGAATATAAATATGAGCTTTTCGGAGTGATAAGCAAATATTTCAACCAGAATCACGCGCTGGTTATTGAATACAGCGAGAACATGGAGGGAGTATCGCAAGGCCTTGCAGTAATTCCTTTTCTGACCAATGTATTACCGATAGCATGGCTGAGTGATGCACAGATATATGTTGATGAAGTGGACCGCAGTTTTTTTAATAGTGTCAGTGAGTTCAAAAAGGGCTATGAACAGATGTACCCCGGGGTAGAGTTTCGGGGGGAATTAATTGCCAAACAGGTAATTGATTATCAGTGCCCTTCTTCAAATAGAACCGCCACATTTTTTTCCGGAGGGGTAGACTCCATGGCAACCTTATTAAATCGATTGGATGAAAAACCGGATTTAATTACAGTTTGGGGTTCGGATATTCCTCTTGATGATGTTCAAGGTTGGCAGCAGGTTAAAAAGGATGTGCAGGGATATGCGGTCAGTTTTGGGTTGAAAACGTTATTTATAAAATCATCTTTTAGACTGTTTATCAACTATGCGGCTTTGGATAGCGATTTTACCAGGATTTTGGGTACCGGTTGGTGGTATGGTGTGCAGCATGGTATAGGTTTGATTGGCCACGTTGCTCCCTATGTCGGTTTATATAATTTAAAGACTCTTTATATTCCCGCATCTTTCTCAATTAATAATTGTGATGGCCTGAAGTGTGCCTCGGTACCCTGGATAGATGACCACGTCAGATTTGCATGTAGCAGTGTCCTGCATGAAGGCTTTGCAAATAACCGGCAGGAAAAGATCAGACAGATTTGCCAATATTGCCGGGATACCAATGAGCAAATCATATTAAGGGTTTGCTGGGAATCAAGAGGCGGCGAAAATTGTTCCCGTTGCGAAAAGTGTGCCCGCACAATTTTGGGGATTATTGCTGAACATGAAGATCCACAGCGATTTGGGTTTGAAGTAGATGGTAAAACACTAAAGAATTTTAGAAAGCAGTTGCAACATAATTGGGAACTTCCGCCGATTAACTCCTGGGCGGGCATACAGAACAGATTTCTCAGTGAGCGTGAGTATTGGAATAATGTAGATGAGGTTAACTGGATTTTGACTTATGATTTTAAAAATAATAATCGTTCAATTATTAAAAGAGGTAGAAGAATTAAAACCTACCTGATTTCTAATATTCCCATACCGTTGAAAAAATTGATAAAATATTTTCTGCACTGGGATAGATAATGAGACTTTTGAGATGAGGCAGACAGGAGAACCGTCCCCTTGTCTAAAAAAATTTTTTGCAATGAGATAGATAATGAGACTTTTGAGATGGGGCAGACAACAGAACCGTCCGAGATCACTGAAAAAGTACCATAAATGTCATCCTGAGGAGCTGCAGGCGACGAAGGATCTCTTTTAAAGACCGTAATATTGGGATTAGGCCAAAGAGATTCTTCGCTAGCGCTCAGAATGACACGCAAAAGAGGACTTTTTCAGCGGTCTCGAACCGTCCCCCTGTCTAGAAGAATGGAGTGCATCATGAGCAGGAAAAACCGGGCAAACGGGAGAGGAAAAATAAAGGCAAAAGAGGTTACATCCTCCATCACAATTGTTGAAAAGGATTGGTGGCAGCCGTTTTTGTTGGTTCTGGCAGGGGTATTGATATTTTATCCGCCGCTGGTTAAAGGACTTTTTTTTAATTCCTCCATGTTCATTTCTCACATCATTACGGCAGTTGTTTTTTCCGTTGTACTGCTGGACAGGTTTAAACATAAGGATTTCAGAGTCATCAAGACTCCGCTGGACTGGGCGGTTCTGGCCTATGCCGGGGCTTATCTGCTATCACTACTGGGAGCGGTGCATCTGGAAGAAGCGATTTATGGATTTTTGAAGGCTTTGAATTATTTTATGGTGTACTGGATTGTAACCAGGGTGACCAGTAGTTACCGGCAGGTACGGGAGTTGTTAAAGTATCTTCTGGCCGGGGGATTAGTAGTCGGGATGATTGGGATTCTGGCTGCTGCTGGATATTCTCATTACCCGGGAGCATTTGTGGGCGGAATGATCATGAGTACCCTGCAGTACAGCAATACTATGGCAGCCTATCTGGCGGTTATGATATTGCTGGGAGTTACATTAATTCAGCAGGAAAAGAATATTTACTTGAAATTTATATACAGTATGGCCAATTATGTCATGGCTTTAGCTGTTTTAGGATCGTTATCCAAAGGTGCCTGGCTGATTTTGATTGGCGGGGTTTTACTTCTTTTAATCGGTATGCCCGGCATCTATAGAATTAAGTCCATATTTTTTATGGGATTGACGATGGGAACTGCTTTAGTAATTTATCGCCCTTTTATGGCAGCAATTTCCTCAACACCTTCCGGGGGGGCTTTAATTCAGGCAGGTATCGGCGTTGTTCTGATAGTGGTTGGGGTGTTGGCCTGGGAAGCTCTGGAACGAATCCTGAAAAAACAAAGATTAGCCATTTTGATTATGGCCATAATTTTTTTAATCCTGCTGGCAGGAGGAATTTATGTAGCAGGTAATCAGGTTCTGCAATCCAGTAACCTGATAAAAGAGATTTCAACTGCCCTGGATAAGGGAGATTCCAGCTATGTTACCCGCTTGGAATTTATGCACAGTGCTACGGAGATTGCCAAAGACCATCCCGTAATTGGAACTGGTGCAGGTGGTTGGAAAGCACTGTACCGGCAGTATCAAGATTTCAATTATTCCACCAGCGAAACCCACAGCCATTTTTTCCAGGTATGGGTAGAGACTGGTACCATTGGGCTGCTGGCTTTTTTATCGATGTGGATAATTCTTTTCTATTATTTATACTGCCTTTATAAGCTGAACCGGAAAGAGGAGGACCCGGGAAAATGGATACTTGCCTGGGGAATTGCCACGGGATGTTTGGGACTGGGGGCTCACGCAGCTATTGATTTTGACTTGTCCATCCCGGCTATATGCATGGTGTTATGGAGTTTGCTGGGTTTGCTGAACAGCTTGTATTATAATGAAAAAGCCGGTGGTTCCGAAGATACAGTTGAAAGAACCAGCTATGACTGGATTCAGGTCGGGATAGCCGCTTTGCTGGCATTGATTCTGCTGGTTGGCGGCAGCAAGTATCTGTATGCTGCCAATCAGGCCGTTCAGGGAAAGAATACTTTTTCTGGTGCTATGGAGCAGTCTTTTATTATGGAACAGGAGGAAGGGATTAAGCAATCCATACAGTTTTATGAGCAGGCCGTGAAATATAATCCTGCCAGTGGAATTTACCGGGGAGATTTAGCCGCTATTCAGGGCACTATGTTTTTGTTGTTGAAAGAAAATAAGGAAGAAGAGGCGTTTGTTTATCGTCAGGAGAGTATTGCCATGATGAAAGCAGCTGCTGAATTACGCCCGTATGATAACAGATTGTTAAGTTCATTATTCAGAAATGCAGCCGTGATTGGTGATATGCCGGGACTGATGCAATACGGGCAGATTATGATAAAGGCATCACCCAACGATATGCAGCTATATAAAAATGTTGCCCCAATATGGTGGAGTGCCAGTCAGACATGTGAAGAACATGGTCAGCATGACCTGGCGCTAGAGTTTGCCCGGTTAATAGTTGAATTGGAAAAAGATTTGCGCCTGCAGATGAACCAGGTTGATACCAATCATCCCCTCTGGCAGGGAGAAAGGTTACATGTAACACCGGAAATTAAAATGATTTCCAATCAAGCAAGGAGTTTTATTGCAGCTGATAATTAATTAATCTTTTTGTAATAATAATTATTTTACAAACTAATTTATAACGTTGATGCGTTTATAATCATGTACCGACAATCCCCGGAACAACCCGGGGATTTTTTTTGAGTATTACTGTAACTGAAATGGTGCTTTTTAGGAAGTATGAGCCAAAATTTTCGGTAACAGTGGAACATTTTTCTTAACCTTATCGTCATAAAGACTAGCCACGAAATGTCTGATGGGGTTAGAAGTGGTTGCTGTAATAGCAAACCTCCATCGATCATCTGAAAAAAACCTCAATTCTTAGGAAGGGGGAATTGGTAAACCAATCAGTTATATGACCTCAAGGTCGATCACCTGAAAGGACTTTATCTTATTTATACCTAAACATATTTTAAAGGAGGAAAAAAAGTGTTAAAAGCTAGAAACAAAAAAATTTCATTACTGATAGTTTTAGCTATGCTGATGACCATGTTTGTCGGCGTAGGCACAGCATCTGCTGCTACAACTATTACTTCATTGTCGGCACCACTTATTCCAACTGACAGTGTGCCAGGTACCCATAATTTAGGTACAGTGGAAGTTGCTATCTCGAATGTTAAAGCTATACCGACAGATGGTGTCTGGTTAACCGTCTCATTACCAAAAGGTTGCGAGTATAACTCTGGTTTAGTTTATGATTTTTCAGATAATCTTTATGTAGTAGATATTCAAACTGCCGTTGACGTTGTAGAACTACAAATATTTAATGATTATAGCGGCACAGGAGATGTTAATGGAGACATCACATTGTATTTTGAGGATATCTCTGTAAAATCCGGATCAGGAGAGATAGCTGCAAAATTCCAGAGCAATAGTACGATTATAGGTCAATGGAATACAGCTAAAATAGCTGTAATCGGTGAAGGTGGAACTACCGTAATCGCTAAAAGCGAAAAGACCATTGGCGATGCTGGTGGAGAAATCGATACTATAGTAATTGCGGAATCCATTGGTGGCGTGTTCAAAAATGGTGAAACCATTACCTTGAAGTTACCCAAAGGTTTTGCATGGAATGCTGATAATGTTACTGGTGTATTCCCCGGTGCTGTGATGGGTGCCTGGTCAATGCTGGGCCTTGCTTTCCAGGCAACTATTGATGCTGATAACCCAAGAATCATGACAGTAGTTGTTAATGATGATATTGCTTTTGCACCTACTGGAGCTGTAGTACCAACTGCGTTACCAACTGCGTCTGCCGGTCGTGTTAATATTGGTAGCGAGACTGCTGGTTACTTTGCTATCGATGTAAATGACACTGCAAAATTTGGTGATATCTATGTTACAGTAGAGTCTAACATGGATTCTGTTAAGAAGACTGATGTTAAGGTTGCCGTATACGGTGACTATGGTGTTAAAGTTGTAGAAGGAACCAAAGAAGAAGTTCTGGCTGGTCGTCAGGAACAGGAAGTTGGCAAATTCTACATTCAAGAACAGATCGAAGGCAGCCTGGTTGCTGGCAGATCAATGTACTTCGAACTCCCCAAAGGAGTTAAATGGCAACTGGATGAAAATGACGATCCTGTGATTACAATGACATCAGAAGAAGGCACAAGCATCACTGATGTATCTTGCTCCGTAGTTCAAAACACCAGTCAGAGAAAATTGAGAGTTAGATTTGACTTTGGTGGCGCGAACTTCAGTTCAGAGGCTGCAAAAATAGTTGTTAAGGATATGGAAGTTAGAGTAGAACCTACTTTTGAAGGTGACATTACTGTTGCCGTATCCGGTAACGCCGGAGCAGTTGGTGAAGCTGTTATAGCTAATGCTATCAAGCCGATTACCTTAAAAGCTGAAAATACGACTAAGGTAGAAATCGGTGCTATGAACCAGAAGGCTGCAGATATCCTGATTGTGGAAAACGTTGACGGTGCAATTCTGGATGAACAAATCGATGACACCATTCTAGCAGACGTTTACGATGAATTTGGACCTCAAATCATTGTTACTCTGCCAAAAGGCGTAGAATTCTATAAGGATCCGGTGGTTAAAGTTGAAGAAGGCGACTTGGAGATCGACACTGTAGATTACTATGATGGATATCTGGTAATCAAAATCGACTCTTCCAGCAGCAAGAAGAGTACTATCAGAATCTCTGATGTATTCCTGACTGTTGATCGTACCGTTCCGGAAGGTGACGTAAAAGCTAAATTCCCAGGTCACGAAGTAGAAAGTAATAGGATCGTGGGCACCGGTTGCACTGCATTTGTAAACTGGGCAACTGAAGAATCATGTGGTGATGTAGTAATTGCTACTACTATAACTCCGAAACAGGGCGGTCATGCAAAATTTGTTATCGGTTCCAATATCTATGAAATCGGCGCAGTTCCTTATGTAATGGATGCAGTTCCTTATGTTAAGAATAGCCGTTCCTATGTACCGATGCGTTATCTGGCTCTAATGCTGGGTGCAGAAATTGTATGGTCTGAAGCTGACCAGAGTATAACCTTAACCAAGGAAGGCGAAACAACTGTTGTTCTGACCATTGGCAGCACCACTTACACTGTAAATGGTGAAAGCAAGACCATGGATGTTGCTCCTGAAATCGTAAATGACAGAAGCTTCCTGCCGGCACGCTTCGTTGCTGAAGCATTTGGCGCACAGGTAGGCTGGGATGCAGCAACTCAAACCGTTATCATTGTAAGATAACAATAGTTTAAACCTTAAAAGGGGTGTACCAGATGGTACACCCCTTTTTCAATTTTATATGAAGGGCCTTTTGGTTGACACTGTAATACTGCAAAGCTATAATTTATCTACAGGACTGACCGACGGGTCAGCGTAACGGGGAGGGGTTCTTATCAAGAATTTAAGGTTATTGGCAACTTTTCTGGTATTTACTTTTTGTATCTCTTTTATGTTACCGACAATTGCAGTTGCTGAAGAATATGGTGAAGCATTAAGTATTCAGGCGGCTTTGGATTTAGCTTATAAAAATAATCCCAATTTGCGATTGGCAGAGTTAAATGTAAAAAAATCTCAGTTATTACGCGATGATGCCTTTGAAGCGTTAGAATATTTTCCCACTGCAGGCCTGGTTACCAATGCTTTTGATCAGGTTTTTAACGCTTACCAGCAGACAGAAATTGGTTTGGCCACTGCCAAAAGGGCTGAACAGTCTGCTCAGGACCAAATAACCAAAGAAGTAATTGAAACTTATTCTGAAGCAGTGAAGAATTATAATAACCTGAACTATTTGGAAATGAACTTAAAGCATACTAAAAACCTGCAAAGAGTAAGCAGTGTAGCTCATACTGCAGGTTCCATTTCTTCTTATGAATTTGATAATATAATTGTTGGCACCGGGCAATTGGAAGAAAGCGTACGGGCGGCTCAGTTGAATTATGAAAGCTCTATTGCTGCTCTGCGGTCATTGTTAGGGCAACATCCTAACTGGGCACCGGTTTTAACCAGCGAAGCTTTAATTACTGATTATGAACGGGGCGATTTAAGTGCTGAGATTCTCAAAGGCTCATCAGAATCAGCTGCTGTTTGGAGCCAGAAGGCCTTGCTGGATATTGAAAAGAGCAAAGAAAATTGGGTGTTGCTTGGAGTGTCCTCTGAAATGAAAGATATTAACCTAAAGACAGCAGAACAAAACTATGCTGATGCCCAAAGAACTTCACGAGTACTTATTGAACAGTTGTATTACGGTATTGATGCGGTTGAAGGGCAGATAAAGATAGCTGAAATGGCCTATAAAAAAGCGGTGAAAGACGAAGAAATAGCCCGGTTGAAGTACGACTTGGGGATTATACCCAAACTATCGCTGATACCAGGGGCTGAGAGTCTGGATTCACCGCTGCTGGCTACTGATAAGGCTAAAACTGATTTAAGCAATCTGAAACTGCAATTAGCCAAACTGAAAGCTCAATATGCTTTCCTGACCGGTGCAAAGGCCTTTAGTACGACTGACTGGTCAACGCCGGTTACTGATGAACTAAAACAGTAGTGAATTATATTCAGATAAAATAACACTAAAAGTAAGGAGATACATTTCAGTTTGAAGATAACTAAAATGTATCTCTCTTATTTTAGCGCTGTATAACTATTTGCTTATTACAACAGTTCTTAATTTTTCGTCCCAGGAAACTCTTTGCCCCAGGCTTTCAGCTATGAAACGTGCAGGTACCATGGTTCTTCCGTCCACGATGGTAGCCGGAACATCCAATATGGTGTTGACACCGTTTACCTGGGCAGTTTTCTTGTTAATAGTGAGTACTACGGTTGTAGAACCTTTTTGGCCGGTAACCTTCTTGGTTTTGTCATCCCAGGATATCTGGGCATCCAGGGCTTCAAAAATGGCCCGCAGCGGTACCAGAGTACGACCCTCAATTACCGTTGGCGGAACGTCTGATTCCAGATAGTTGCCGTTTAGTTTCACCTGGATTACTTTTTGCGGCTCATAACGGACGATAAAACGCTTATTATTCAGAATGCTTTTTATATCCGCACCTGCTGAAGAACCTAAATTGAGACGATTTTCTTCCAGATTTATAAAGTATCCGGTACCAGTATTTTTTGCGCGGTCAATGGTGACCAGGGCTGAAGTGTTTGTAACCTCATTATTACGCAGGTTTAAAGATTCCAAATTAATTAGATTAGACAGCGGTGAAATATCGCTTACCCGGTTATCCTGAATATCCAGTTCTCTTAATTTGACCAGACCGGACAGCTGACTGATATCAGAAATCTGATTGAACTCCAAATCCAGTTCAGTAAGATTGGTCAGGCCCTTAAGCGGGGAAAGGTCAGTTATTTGGTTTTCCTGTAAATTAAGATATTGCAACTGACTTAGATTAGCAATTGGGGTTATATTGCTGATTTTGTTATCCTGTAAATCAAGCCGGGTAAGGGTGGGCACTTTGGCAAGAAAACTCAGATCAGTCATTCGTACGCCTTCAATTTTAAGTTCCTTCAGATTGGTAAGATATTCAAGCCCGGAAAAATCCTTTACCTCCTTTCCCTTATTATCTAATTTTTCAATTTTAGCCAGATCTGAAGGAGTGAGTTTTGATTGCTCCAATAATATATGTTTGAGATTGGAGTCAGGGATATAAACATCTTCTGCCTGTACTGGATTTCCAATGCTGGTAATACCCAAACAGATAATTGCAGCAATCACCGCCGCTTTTAGTACATGAGTTAATTTCCAATTCATTAAAACATTTCCTCCTTACGTTAATATATTTATCTTAATTATATACTGGAAAATATTAATGAGAAGAGTAAATACATGTAATTAATGTTCGTGGATGTTTATTTCTGGAAGCAGGGGGTGTTCTCCTTTAATTCCTTCTACTCCTGCTCCCTCCCTAATCCCCATTGACTATCTTCCTGACTTAACAGTATAATTCAACTATGACCGACCCGTCGGTCGGGAGCGGAGAAGTGACGGGGAAAGCCTTTCCAGAGAAGGATATCAGTTAAAAGCAGGCCGGTGTATGTGGTGCAGGTCTCGTTGCCCTGGGTGCATATGCAGGTATCATTATGATGCAGGTTATGTCGTTGGCTGTTAGCTATTGCAGATATCTGCATGGCAGGCTATCCCCTATTATCAGAGAGTTTATTTAATTGGGAGGGACACAGGTGGAGAGAAAGTATTTGCAGTGGTTTGTTCTGCTGGCAGTTTTACTGCTGGCCTTTGCGCTTACCGGGTGTGACAAGACCGAGGAAATGGAGAAGGAGACGGAAATCAGTGTTAATACCGCCAAAGCGGCAGCACGGGATATTTCCCGCAGTGTTTCTTATGCCGGGGTGGTAAAAGGTATTAATGAGACTAATGTAGTCGCCAAAATTCCGGCCCGGGTTACGGGGGTTTATGTGAAAACCGGTGACCGCGTATCTGCCGGGCAGGTTATGTTTGCTCTGGATAGCAGTGATTATAGTGCCGGTATAGAGCAGGCCCAGGTGGGCAGGAGGGCCGCCGAGCTGAATCTGGCTACTGCCACGACTAATCTGGAGAGGACTAAACAGTTGTTTGAGGCCGGAGCCGTTTCCAAACAGCAGATGGAGGGCGCCCAGACCGCTTTTGATTCGGCGGAGGTGGGTCTGGCTCAGGCGGATGCAGCCATTAATATGGCTTCGGTACAGTTGAATAATTGCAGTGTTACTGCTCCTATTAGCGGAACGGTGGGTGATGTGAGTTTATCGGTTGGAGATATGGCCAGTCCGCAAATGCCGGCAGCAGTTATAAGTGATACTTCCCGATTGGAAATAGAGTTTGCCGTAAGTGAGTCCGAGGTTAATTATATGCAGGCCGGGGTCACGGCTGAGGTTACTTTGAAAGCTGTCAGTGATAAGACTCTGCCGGGCAGGATAGCCAGTGTATCCGGTGTTCCTGACCCCATGAAACGCAGCTATGTGGTCAAGGTTACCATGGATAATCCCGACGGTGTTATCAAATCAGGTATGTTTGCCCGCGTGAGCGTACCTACGGTAAAGCAGACTGATGCCGTTTGTATTCCCCGCAGTGCTCTGGTAGCCAAGGGTACCGGTACAGTTGTTTTTGTGGTGGATGAAAAGAAGCGGGCCCACGAGCGTCCGGTGACGGTGGGCATCGAGGATGATACTTATGCCCAGATTACCAAAGGTTTAAAAACGGGCGAGGTGGTAATCACGAAGGGTAATACGCTGGTAGCGGAAGGGACACTGGTAAGAGTAGTTGCCGGGGGGGTTAAGTAATGCCACTTATAAAGACGGTTGTAAAGCGTCCGGTAGCAGTTACTATTATCGTGGCCGTAGTTATGATATTGGGGTATTTTACTTTTTCCCGCCTGACGGTGGATTTGTATCCGGAAATGAAGTTGCCGATAGCGGCAGTTATAGTGAGTTATCCGGGTGCCGGTCCGGAGGAGGTTGAGTCCCAGGTTACTATCCCCATGGAGGGAACCGTTACTACCTTGAGCAATATCAAGGAGTTGCAGGCGGTATCCAGTGCCGGTCAGTCGCTGCTTATAATAACTTTTAACTGGGGAACCAATATGGATTATGCTACGGCTGATATCCGTGAAAAAATCGGCATTATTGAGAAATACCTGCCCAGCGGAGTGGATAAGCCCATGATTGTAAAGATGGACCCTACCATGATGCCGGTTATGCAGATGGGCATCAGCGGTACTGATGATCTGGCCACTTTGCAGTCTATTGCCGAGGATTATATTGAGCCGCGATTGTCCAGAATTCCCGAGGTTGCTTCGGTAGTAATTACCGGAGGAACGGAGCGGGAAATTACGGTGGAGGTTGATCCGGTCAAGCTGGAGAATTACAGCCTCAGCTTGGCTCAGGTAAATCAGGTGCTGCAGATGGAGAATTTCAATATGGCCGGCGGAAAGATGGAGCAGGGAGGCCGGGAGTTTTTTGTCCGTAATCTGCAGCAGTTTGAGTCAGTATCAGATATTGGGGATGTAGTTATTTTGACACCCGCCGGAGGGCAGGTTTATCTGAAAGATATTGCCACTATAACAGATGGTGTCAAGGATCAGTCTCAGATTACCCGCGTTAACGGAGAGTATGCCCTGGGCGTCCATATTCTGAAGCAAAGTGATGCCAATACGGTTAAAACCAGCAAGGCAGTTCGCGCCGAGCTTAAAAAGATTGAAAAAGAACTGGATATGAATCTGAATGTGGATGTTGTCTATGACCAGGCAGATTATATTATCAGTTCCATTGATAATACCAAAAAGATGCTTTATGAAGGGGCGCTGCTGGCGGCCTTGATCCTGTTTTTCTTCCTGCGGAATATGCGCAGTACGCTGATAATTTTTACCGCTATTCCGCTGTCGATTATTGCCACTTTTATCCTGATGTATTTTACCGGCAATACGGTTAATTTGCTGACCATGGGCGGTCTGGCCCTGGGGGTAGGCCGAATTGTCGATGACTCCATAGTAGTTTTTGAAAATATATACCGGCATCGCATGATGGGATTGCCGCCGATAGAGGCAGCTATCAAAGGGGCCTCCGAGGTAGGAGGAGCGGTAATTGCATCTACTACCACGATTATTGCCGTGTTCCTGCCGATTGTTTTCGTAGAAGGTCTGGCAGCCATTATTTTCAAACCCATGGCCATGACTATTTCTTTTGCCATTTTCTGTTCGTTGATAGTGGCTTTGACCATTATTCCGCTGATGTCCTCGCGTATGCTGACAGACAAGGCTATGAACAGAAACCCGGAGGCTACCGGCCGTATAAACCGGGCAGTAGATAAGTTTGGCGGTTGGATTGATGGTTTGGGTGAACGCTACAAGGTGCTGCTGCAGCAGTGTTTACAGCGGCGTCGTTTGGTGGTAGTAATTGTTACGGTTTTAATGATTGGCTCGGTTGCGCTGATGCCGCTGATAGGAGCGGAATTCCTGCCTACTATGGATTCCGGGGAGATTTCCATTTCCATCGAAACTGACAAGGGCAGCAAACTGGCTTCGACTAATGAGTTGTGCGCTCAGGTGGAAGGAGAACTGCGGGAATTTAAAGAGGTGGAAACCATTTTTACCAGTGTCGGCTCCCAGGGAACGATGATGATGAGCGGCAGCGGTGAAAATGACCGGGCTACTATGTATGTAAAGCTGTGTTCCAAGTATGACCGCGACCGGACGGTAGAAGAAATGGCCGAAGCCTTTCGCCGGGAATTGGTTAATGTTGCCGGGGCTAAAATCAAGGTCAGCGTGATGGATATGTCCAGCATGATGTCAACCGGCGGCGGGCAGATTAATGTGCAGGTTCGCGGCGATGATATGGATGTATTGCGGGATTTGTCCGATGAAATAGCAGAGATTATTCGTTCGGTACCCGGAACCCGTGAAGTGGTAGCCAGTCTGACGGATGGCAGTCCGGAAATGCAGGTGAAAATTGACCGGCAGCGAGCCGCCAGTTACGGGTTAACCCCCATGCAGATTTCCAGCGGAATTAAAAATGCCATGGAGGGCAGTGTTACCACCCGTTACAAGGTGGAGGGGACCGAGATTGATGTGCGGGTGCGCTATGTTCCTGAAGGTAACAAGGATATTAACCATCTGAGCAATCTGACCATTTTAGCTCCCACCGGTGCAGTGGTTAAATTGTCCCAGGTGGCTACCTTTGAAATGGCTCAGGGCCCCATTTCCGTTAACCGTATTGACCAGGTGCGGGTGGGTGATATAAACGGATATTTGCTGAACCGTGACCTGAAAAGCGTAATGAGCGATATTCAGACTAAAGTTGAGAAAATGAACCTTCCCGCCGGCTATACCGTGGAATACGGCGGTCAGAACCAGGAGATGATGGAGAGTTTCGGCAGCCTGGCTATAGCCCTGCTGCTGGCGTTAATTCTGGTTTATGCAGTAATGGCGGTCCAGTATGAGTCATTTTTCAGTCCTTTTGTTATTATGTTTTCCGTACCAACGGCTATTATCGGGGTAGTACTGGGACTGCTCCTGACCGGAAGGAGTTTTAGTGTTACCGCCTTTATTGGAATTATTATGCTGGTAGGTATAGTGGTTTCGAACGCCATTATTCTGGTAGATTATCTGAACAAGCTGCGGGAACGCGGCATGGAACGGGATGAGGCCATTGTGGAAGCTGGCCGCGTAAGGCTGCGCCCCATTCTGATGACCGCCCTGACTACTATTCTGGCCATGTTCCCCATGACCCTGGGTCTGGGTGACGGCGGCGAGGTCCAGGCCCCGCTGGCAACGGTGGTAGTAAGCGGTCTGCTGGTATCAACCCTGGTAACCCTGGTGCTGGTACCGGTAGTTTACAGCATCTTTGATGACTGGGGCCAGGCATTAAACCGCCGCTTCAAACGAAACACCCCGCAGGAAACCGACCTGCCGGTTGCTTAAGTTTATTATGAAAGGTCAGGTTCAACAAAATTTTGAACCTGACTTTTCACTGACTCCTAATGACTGAACCTGACTTTTTAAAAGGAAAAATGCCAAATGTGTCAATCTGAACGAAGTGAAGAATCTCGCGTAGCAATCAGACAACAAATCGTGTCATTCTGAACAAAGTGAAGAATCTCAGGGGTGAGCATAATGTACTATATTTATATTTTGACAAATAGGTCAAATAAAGTACTTTATACTGGTGTTACAAATAATTTAGAACGACGCATTTATGAACATAAAAATAAACTCATTCCGGGATTTTCTGAAAAATATAATCTAAATAAGTTAGTATTTTATGATTCTACAACTGATGTAATAGCTGCAATTGCAAGAGAAAAGCAAATTAAAGGTTGGACTCGGGAGAAAAAAATCAATCTTATAGAAAACATGAATCCACAGTGGAGGGATTTATCTGAAATGTGGGAATAGATCCTTCGCTGCGCTCAGGATGACATTTTAGAAGCCCAGGATGATAACTAGAAAAGTAGCACCAATCATGTCATTCTGAACAAAGTGAAGAATCTCGCGTAGCAATCAGACAACAAATCATGTCATTCTGAACAAAGTGAAGAATCTCGCGTAGCAATCAGATAGCACTGCATTGGAGACCCCCCCTAATGGGACTCCTGATGAGTTCAACCCTTCAGGTATGAACACAATTATTGTTGCTGTGTCAGAAATAAATTAAAATAACCGTCAGGTCAAGTCAGGTTAATCAGGTCAAGTCAGGTTCTAAAATATCAAATCTCCCTCTGAAGGGAAACTAAAATCACCATAAACTAACCTGACTCCGAATTAATCAAAAAAAATCTGTGTTAATCTTATAAATCTGTGTAATCTGTGTCTATTAACAGGAGGATAAAAATGAAGGAAACCGGATCGAAAGGTGGAAAACGGGAGGCCATTATTGAGGCCGGAGTCAAGGTGTTTTCTGAAAAGGGTTACCATAATGCCCGCATGGAGGAAATTGCGCTGGAAGCGGGGATTGGCAAGGGAACCATTTATGAGTATTTTGACAGTAAATTACAGCTTCTCCAGGAGGTTATGATCAGTGGCATGGAGAAATATTATGATACGCTGAAAACCACCGGATTAAACGATATCAGTTTTCGGGAGCGATTGTACCTGATTATGGAGGGGCATATCCGCTTTTGCATTAATAATAAGCAATTGACACGCATTGTTTTCTGGGATACGGAAATATTTGACGAAGAACTGAAAGAATGGGGCTATTCTCATCGTAAAGAAAAAGAAGACCGGCTGTGCGATATGATTACCGAAGCTATCAGGCACGGCGAACTGCGCCAACTGGATGCGCGCCTGGCAACTTTTATGATTGTAGGCATATTAAGTTCCATTTGGGCACCCATTACGTTGGAAGATTGGAATGAGGACGCGGCGGAACTGGCTGAAAAAATGACTGATTTTATAATGAATGGTATTGCTGCTGAAACCGACTAAAGAGGTTTTTGTTATTCAGCGCGGGGCTACTTTGGTCATCCTGAGCGCTCCTTTGTCATCCTGAGCGATAGCGAAGGATCTCGTGGTGGTACGGAACCTTGATTAAAAGCAACCGCCTGACATACTGAATTAAACATTAGGACGGGTACATATGAAATTGAATCGAACCTTTGCTGCCGCAGGGCTGGCAGTGTTGCTGATTATGGCCATAACTCTGCCGGCACAGGCATTTCCGGATGTTAGCGCCCATTGGGCCAAAATTCCCATAGACCATTTACATAGCCGCGGTCTGGTAAATGGTTATCCTGATGGTCTGTTTTATCCGCAAAAATTTGTTACCCGTGAGGAGTTTGCCACCCTGCTGGTACAGGCTTTGGGGGAAGCAGGCGAGGCCCGGGCACTGCAGAGTGGGACCAGCCAGTTTGAAGATGTAGCCGGGCGCTGGTCGCAGGGTTTTGTGGAATTGACCTGGGAAAAGGGTGTTGTTTACGGTGATGGAGCAGGTAATTTTTCACCTGCACAGATAGTCACCCGTGAAGAAGCGGTTACCATGCTGGTAAAAGCAGTTGGTTCCAACCTGCCGCTGGCAGAAGAACCGTTTTCATTTACTGATGACAGTATGATTGCGGGTTGGGCACGGAATTCGGTAAATCTGGCGGTTTCCCAGGGACTGATTGCAGGTTTTCCTGACGGCAGTTTTCGTCCCCGGCAGGGATTAACCCGGGCTCAGGCTGTAGTTATGCTGGAACAGTTTCTTGATCTGCGTGGACAGAAATATCAGTTTTACGGAACTCTCACCAATATTAATCTGCTATTAAAACAGGCCACCATCGGAATAAATGGCATCCCCCGCAAATTTGATTTAAGTAATCACCTATATTTTTATAATCAACTTACCGGTGAGGCGGTCACCGAGATCGGACTGCCAGCACAGATTATATTTGATGTCAATCGTGAAGGAAAATTGGCTTTTGCCTTGCTGGTTTCGGAAAACCCTGCCGGCAGGGTAAATATAAGGTTACAGTCACAACCGCAGGGCCAAAAGCCAGTTCAGCTTGTAAACACAGTGGTCAAGCTTAGTCTGGAGGAAACCATAAATAAAGAGGAGCCTATAATTAACCCTGCCGACAGTTTGGCAGAAACCCGTTTTGCCATGAAGGTGGATGCTTTTGAAAAGGCTACCGGGGCTTCCGGATTGGGGCAATTAGTAGCAGTAATTGACAGTGGTATTGATGCAGGTCATCCTGATTTGCAAAAAACCCCTCAGGGATATGCCAAGGTTGTTGATTATCTGGATTTTACTGATGAAGGCAAAATTCCTATTGTAGATGAAGTTAAAAAAGTAGATGACAAGATAACTATAGCAGATCGAAAGGTTTCAGTTGCCGGAATTTACAATCTGTCTAATGAATTTGCCTATGGCTGGTTGGATCTTAATTCTTGCCCGCTTATGCTGGAGAATGCAAGCAATAATCGTAGAATGGTTGTAGCGGTAGCCAATAATTACTATGATTTGTACGATACTGTTTATGTTGATACCAACGGAGACGGACAGATATTGGATGAAAAACCGATTGGCATTTACAGTACAGACCGAAAGGTGATTTCGATTGCTGGTTCAGGAAAACGAAAAATGAATCTGGCATTATGTGAGATATCCAGTGAGAAAGGTTATATTAAATTTGGTTTTGACGCGTTGGGACATGGTACGGAAATAGCCGGGGTAGTGGCAGCCAGCGGTACGGTCAAAGGTGTAGCCCCCGGGGCCCAAATCCTGGTTCTAAAAGTATTGGACCGTAATGGAAAGGGAAAGATTGCTTCATTACATTCAGCTTTGCAGGCTGCTGCCAGGCGGGGGGCTCGGGTAGCCGTTGTGAGTATGGGACAATATCAGTTGACGCAGAATGAACAGAAGCAATTGGCTAATTTGATTGAATTATTATGGAAAGAAAACCATATGTTGATATGTATGGCTGCTGGTAATAATGGACCGGGTCTAAACACTGTAGCCGGGACAGCGGCCCTGCCAAATATAATCAGTGTAGGGGCTTATGCTAACCCCTTTATGTGGGATAAGGATTATGGCTGGAAGGTGGAACGGTCTACTTTATGGTATTTCAGTTCTGCCGGCCCTGCATCAGACGGGACAATGGTACCAATGCTTGTTGCACCGGGAAGTGCGGTGTCAACTTATCCAATGTGGGCGGATAAGCCCTATAGGCTGGACGAAGGCACCAGTATGGCTGCACCGCATGTAGCCGGTGCCATAGCTCTGTTAATGGATGCAGTTACCCATAAGCTCTATAAGAATGATACCATGGCAGTTTATCAGGCGTTAATTTCCGGGGCTGAGCCGCTGGAGAGTTATCAGGCGGCTGAACAGGGTTATGGGGCGGTCAATCTGCTGCGTTCCTGGATGCTGCTCAGGGATATGAAAGATGATATTATTGCTCTGGGAGCAACTCAATTCAGTCCTAATTACGGTTATGGTCAGGGTTTGTATTCTCGGGGAATCACACCGGCACAATCGGTGGTTCAGTTGGAGAATAATACTGTTACGAACAGGCAATTGGCCATTGGCGGACTGGCTGAATGGATTAAGCCGTCCCAGTTCAGTATGCAGTTGCCGCAACAGGGGCAGAGAAAGCTGCTGGTTGATTATGAAATTTCCGGGGAACCGGGTCTGTATAGTGATTTTCTGATTGCGGATGATATGGAAACTCCCGGGGTAGACCTGTCTATTTTACAAACGGTTATCGTTCCTTATAACTTGGATAAATTGAAAGACCGAAAATTGGAATTAAATGAAAGCCTTAAAGCCGCCGCATTTAAACGCTATTTTGTACAGGTGCCGGAGGAGTCCGGAAATCTTGCTATAAATCTGGCGGTTGCTTCGGGACGGGCCCGCATGCATGTTATTTCTCCTTCCGGATGGCAGGATATCAGCAATTATGCCGGGCAGGGAAAAACCCAAACCGACCCGCAGGTGAATTTGACCTATAACCTGCCAGAGGCCGGTACCTGGGAAGTAGTGGTGTACAGTTCGGCTTCATTGAGCGATCTGGGAGAAAGCGAGTCACAATATACTCTGCAGGCACTACTGCAGGATATTCAGCCGGCAGTCATTACCCCGCCGGATGACCGCTATCTGGTCAGCAGCCTGCCCCGTATACTCAGGCCTGGTGAAAAGAATCTGATTAGTATCGGTTTCTGGAATTCAGTGACCAAGACTGCCGGAGAAGGCGTGGTAATGATAGACGGCAAAATGTATGAACTCCGCAACGGCATGGTCCTACTTCCCATCATCCCTACCACCGACACCGTAAACCTCACCGTCTCCTGGTAATCCCCCACTTACCCCTACACATCTTTGACTTGAGGTTGGCAATAGTTTACTATGATGCTAAATATGGTTGATATATTAAATAGGAGGTCACGGTGATGGACAGACAGTTGATTGAAAAAGCCCGGGAGCTGCTTAATGCCAATTATATTTCTACTACCCTCAGTACGGTTGATCGGGATTATAATTGTAATGTAGCAGTTATCTCCGTGCTGGAGATGATAGATGACGATACAATTATTGCCGCCCGGTTTGGAGCAGACAGGACCTATGCCAATTTACTGCAGACCCGCAAAGGGGTTTTCCTGGTGCTTTTGACCGACAACGAGAAAACCAAGGATGGCATACGGGTTTATGTGGAGTTGGTCGAGGATCAGCAGGAGGGTGCTTATTTTGATCGTATCAGGCAGCGTTTGCAGGATACCCGCTATGGCAGTTTTGAATTAAAGAATTGTCTGGTGTTTAAGATTACCGATATTTTACCGGTTTCGATGTTGAAGAAGGCTTCTCAGGAATAATATGGTCGCGTTACAGGATATGGGCATATAATGTAGTTAGGCACTGGAACTGAGGTGTTTTGTGTCATTCTGAACGAAGTGAAGAATCTAGCGAAGCAGTCAGGCAACATAGAAGCAGAGATCCTTCGCTCCGCTCAGGATGACATGTAAGAGGATCAGGATGGTGGCAACGCTTAGGTTTAAAGGAGGATAACCATGTTTTTGGGAAAGGTTTTGGTGGTTTTCGGTACGCGACCGGAAGCTATAAAAATGGCCCCGGTTATAAAGGAATTAAAAAAGGTGGAAGATATTGCATCTATAGTGGCAGTGACGGCCCAGCATCGGGAAATGCTGGATCAGGTGTTAAAGCTGTTTGATATTGTTCCCGATTATGATTTGAATTTGATGCGGGAAGGGCAGGATTTATTCAGCATTACTACCGGGGTTCTGGAAGGCATGAAAGCGATATTGGATAAGGAACAGCCTGATCTGGTGCTGGTGCATGGAGATACTACCACGACTTTTGCGGCGGCTTTGGCCGCTTTTTATCGTCGTATTCCGGTTGGCCATGTGGAAGCCGGTTTACGCACGCGAAATAAGTATTCTCCGTATCCGGAGGAAATGAATCGCAGTCTGGCCGGGCGAATTTGCGAGCTGCATTTTGCTCCTACTGATACAGCGCGGGAGAATTTGCTGGCCGAATCGACAGCCAGCTTTAAGATTTGGGTTACCGGCAATACAGTCATTGATGCTTTGCTGGACACAATTAAACCAGGATATAAATTTGGCGAAGAGTTGTCAGAGATAGATTTCAGCCGGCGTATTATCCTGGTCACTACTCATCGCCGGGAGAATTGGGGAAACAGCATGCGCAATATTTATGAGGCGTTGCTGGATATAGTAAATGAGTTTCCGGATGTGGAAGTGGTATTTCCAGTGCATAGGAACCCGGTGGTGCGCGAAGTGGCCGAGGAGATGCTGCAGGGCCGGGAGCGGTTCCATTTGATTGATCCGTTGGATTATGAGCCGTTTGCGCATTTGATGAATTGCTGCTATATGGTTATGACCGATTCAGGCGGTTTGCAGGAGGAGGCACCTTCATTGGGCAAGCCAGTTCTGGTTTTACGGGATACTACTGAACGCCCCGAGGCTGTAGAGGCGGGGACGGTTAAGCTGGTGGGAACCAACCGGGATAAAATTTATCAGGAGGCAAAAAGGTTATTATCTGATTCCCGCGAATATGAACAAATGGCACGGGCAATTAATCCATACGGTGACGGCAAAGCAGCCCGGCGCATTGCTAAAATAGTTTCTGAGTTTTTGTATGTTCGCCTGGGAGCACAGATGTAGTACGATTTTTCATTAGCAATCGCGTCATTCAGAACATAGCGGAGCATCACCAATCGCGGCATTCAGAACGCAGCGGAGCATCACCAATTGTGTCATTCTGAACGAAGTGAAGAATCTCGCGGAGCATCACCAATTGTGTCATTCTGAACGAAGTGAAGAATCTCGCGGAGCAGTCAGGAAACATAGAAGCAGAGATCCTTCGCTCCGCTCAGGATGACATATAAGGAATTCAGGATGACATGCAAGAGGCTCAGGATTACAATAACGGCATCTTGTTACTTATTTATTTACAGGGAGGATACTAATGTCCGAAATTAAGTTTGGTACTGATGGTTGGCGGGCAATAATGGCCCGTGATTTTACTTTTGAAAATTGCCGGGTGGTGGCGCAGGGTATTGCCGGTTATGTAAATAACCAGCAGTTGACTAAAAAAGGGATAGTTATTGGTTATGACCATCGATTTATGTCGGAGGAATTTGCGCGGGAATGTGCCCGGGTGTTGCTGGGGAACGGGATCAAGACCTATTTATTGCACAAGGCTGCACCTACACCGGTGACTGCTTTTGCGGTGAGGCTAAAACAAGCCGGCGGTGCTATTATGATTACTGCCAGTCACAATCCGCCCGAGTATAACGGGATAAAGTTTATCCCTGAGTATGCCGGACCGGCTTTGCCTGATGTGACCGATGCGATTGAAACCGAAATCGCTCATGTGCTGGAGTCATACAAAATTTATGAATTAAGTATTGAGGATGCCGCTCAGTTTGAATTGTTTGAAGAAATTGAGGTTGACCGGGACTATTACCAACAGGTTACCAAGTTGCTGCTGCCGGAGAGTTTTGAAAAGAATCTGATTAAAATTACGATAGATCCGATGTTTGGAGCCGGTTGCGGTTATCTGGATAAAATCCTCACCGGGCTGGGCTGCGAAGTGCGTACCATTAATAATTATCGTGATCCTTTGTTTGGCGGTTCTCTGCCGGAGCCTACCGATGAGAATCTGAGTGATCTGAAACGGGCGGTAATCAGTTATAAATCCGATCTGGGACTGGCTCTGGATGGAGATGCAGACCGGTTCGGGATAATTGATAATGAAGGAAATTTTGTCAGTGCCAATCGATTTTTGTCCTTGCTGCTGGAGCATTTACTGACCACCAGAACCTTTCGCGGGCCGGTAGCCCGTTCACTGGCTACAACTCATATGCTGGACCGGATTGCCCGGCATAACGGAATTAGTGTAATCGAGACTCCGGTAGGGTTTAAGTATGTTGGCGAAGGGTTGCGGGAAAAGGGTTGTATCCTGGGCGGAGAGGAAAGCGGCGGGTTATCGATTTTCGGACATATCCCCGAGAAGGATGGGATACTGGCCTGTTTGCTGGCAGCGGAGATGCTGGCCGGTACAGGAAAGTCCTTTGCCCGTTTGACGGAGGAACTTAATAAAAAATATGGTGCCTGGGATAGCCGGCGCCTGGATATAAAGGTTAAACCGGAGGAAAAGGAAAATATTTTAAGTAAGATTTCCGAGTATAAACCGAAGAGTATTTTAGGGGTTGGGGTAGAGTCAGTCAGCAGCCGGGAAGGGTTAAAGGTTGTGCTGGAAGACAGCAGCTGGATTTTAATCCGGGCTTCCGGCACCGAGCCCATGTTTAGATTGTATGTGGAGTCAACCAGTCTGGACCGCATCCGTGAAATTCAGGCCGAGGTAAGCAACGCCATAGCGCTGAAGTAGAGCCCGGGGGGGCTGAGGTGTCCAGGTGTCAGGGGAAGGTGTCAGGGGGACGGTTCTGTTGACACCTTTTGCAATATTAAGGGAAGGTGTCAACAGAACCGTCCCCCTGACACCTTTATCACCCATTTGGGTTAATATGTGGTTTTGAAGGAAGGATTTTCGTGAAAGGTGACGAAAGTAATAAATTAAACAAAGATAAGGGACCTCAAAAGCAGGGGGCAGTTGAAATCGACAGACTGGACAATACTCTTCAGCAGGTTGTGGATACGCTGGAGCAGGGGCGGCTGGAAATCTTCGATATAGCGCAGGATTGTGATCAGCAGTGCTCTTTGCTGGAAGTGGAATTGGAAGAGCTGAAGCTGGCTACCATTCAGGTTATTGAGCAGGTGGAGAAAACCGAGCGCCTGGAAAAACAGGCGCGCTTTAAGTTGATGGAGGTCAGTAGCCAGTTTAATAAGATGAGTGAAGAGGATATAAAGGCCGCTTATGACGAAGCCCGCAGTATACAGGTACAGTTGATGGAACTTCGCCAGCGGGAGATTTACCTGCGAAAACACCGTGATGATGTTGCGGCCAGTCTTAAGAATTTTCGCTCTGTCAGTAAACGGGCTTCCAATTTATTAATGAATACTTCATTAGCTTTAAATGTATTGCAGGGAAATGTTAGTCGCATAACTGATACGATTGAAGATATACAACGCAAGCAACAGATGGAGTTGTGGATTATTGAGAGTCAGGAAGCTGAAAGGCGCAAGATTTCCCGCGAAATTCATGATGGACCTGCCCAGAGTCTGGCCAGCATGATTATCAGACTGGATTTGCTGGGGCGCGATATTCCCGGACAGAAGATGTCTCTTGCCGAGCAGATTGCAGATCTGAAGAAAATAGCTGCCGAAAGCCTTACGGATATCCGGCGGATTATGTTTGATCTGAAACCGGCTTTATTCCATGATAAAGGCCTCAGTTCAGCCTTGCGGGATTATTTTAATGACTACGAAGCCAAGTATAATTTTGATATTGACCTGATAGTTTTGGGCGAGGAGCGTCAATATGACCTGAGTCTGGAAATAGCGTTGTTTCGTCTGGTACAGGAAGCTATTACCAATGTGCGTAAACATGCCGGAGTGAATAAGGCCATGGTGAAAATGGAAGATACCGGTGAAGGCCTGACTATCGTAGTTAAAGATAACGGAGCCGGTTTTGATACCGGGAAGATTTCTGATCAGGCCGAGCATTATGGAATTATGGGTATGCGGGAACGGGTTCAGCTTATTGGTGGCAGAATTGAGATTATTAGCGCGCCGAATTCAGGAACTCAGGTTATAATTTTTATTCCCCTGGAAGGAGATGGGCATCACGAACAAAATAAGGGTAATAATCGCAGATGATCATGCTTTGGTACGAGAGGGCATCCGGCGTTTGCTGGAATTGGATCCCAATATCCAGGTAGTGACGGAAGTAGGTGACGGTCAGGGTGCCATCAATATGGCGCGCCGCGAACGCCCGCAGATCGTCCTTATGGATGTTAATATGCCTGGTACGGATGGCCTGGCAGCAACCAGGGTTATAAAACGGGAACTGCCCGAAATAAAGATAATTGCTCTGACTATCTATGAGGATGATGAAGTTGTAGATATGGTAAAGGCCGGGGTTTCGGCTTATGTTTTAAAAGATGTAGCCGGCAGCGAGCTTATTGACACTATCTATAAAGTAATGGCCGGAGAGGTAGTAATCCATCCCCGCGTGGCCAGTCGTCTGGTTCGTGAGTTGACCAAAGTAGAACGCCGTCAGGATCAGGTACGCTTAACCCGGAGGGAATACGATGTTTTGGCTTTACTGGTAAAAGGTAATTCCAATAAGGATATTGCCGAGACCATGTTTATAAGTGAAAAAACGGTAAAGAATCATTTAACCAGTATTTTTAGAAAGTTGGGGGTAAAGGATCGTGCCCAGGCAGCTGTTTACGCATTAAAAACCAATATGGTTATTCAGGACTGATATTTACAATTATATCTGGAATCAACTGACCTCCTTTTAGCATATTTATATAGTGTGCCGGCAGAGGAGGTTTTCTTTATGGTGTTGTTTCTCAAGGTAATCAGTCTGATTATATGGTTGGGAATTATGTTTTTATTAATCAGGGCCAGCCTGATTTTGCCCCGCCCCTATTATCGCAAAGGGGTTCATGCCTCTGACCGTAAAGCTGCAAATCAATCACGTTTGACACAAGTAGACGGTTCGAGACCGCTGAAATAGTCCTCTTTTGCGTGTCATTCTGAACGAAAGTGAAGAATCTCATTGGCATAATCCCAATATTACGGCCTTAAAGGAGATCCTTCGTCGCCTGCGCTCCTCAGGATGACAATTATGAGACTTCATCAGTAATCTCGAACCGTCCACTTGTGTCAGGTTGCTTTCCATTCTGACAAAAGACTGCTAAATATGCTATAATTTATATTTATAAAACATCTTATTAATGATAGCCAGAACTGTATACATGACTATTTCGCACCGGTTTATAGACAAATAACATCCCGTGTGAATAAGATTAAGTAAGATTTAAACCAGGGGGGCAGTTATGCAGAATTTTTTCATGGATATTCTGTTTCCGCAGAATGAGTGCTGTGTGTGTCGGGAAGCGGGACGCTATAATACACGCCATCCATGGTGTGACCAGTGTCAGCAAAAAATGGAAGTTCTACAAAATTCTCTGCCTGCCTGTGATTATTGTGGAAAGTATCTGCTAAATGGCGGCAGCCGCTGTGAAGAATGCCAGGCGGAAAGACCTCCGTTTAGTGTTGCCCGCGCGGTGGGACCTTATGAGGAACCTTATCGTATTGCGATAAAGGTGTTAAAGTTTCTGGGCCGCCGGCAGTTGGGTTATTGTATGGGTATCATGATGGCTGAGGCAGTAAGAAAAGAGCCTCTTTACTGGCCGATTGATTTAATTGTTCCGGTACCATCTTCAATAGCCAGCATGAAACAGCGAGGTTTTAATCAGACTGAAGTGCTGGGCCAACAAATTGGCAAGTGTTTGAAACTGCCCATAAATGCCGAAGTTTTATACCGGATTAAAGAGACGCCATCCCAGCGGGAATGTACCCGGGAAGAACGGGAAAGAAATTTATGGAGAGCCTTTGAAGTAAAGGATAAATCTAAAATATGTGGGAAAAGTATATTATTGGTCGATGATGTTTATACTACCGGTTCCACCAGCCGGGAGTGCACCCGGACTTTGCTGGATGCCGGGGCTGAACGGGTGGGGGTAATAGTCTGGGCTATTGGTACCGGATATTAAGCTTATTTATTCAGGTCTGATATGTCGTTTTTGCAAGGCAGGATGCTTCGCCAGCGCTAGCATGATCAGGATAGCATACTTTTTCAAATATATACTTTAAGGAGGTTTAGGGTGATGGCTGATTTGAGAAATTGCTCTGAATGCGGCAGATTATTTGCTTATCAGGGCAGGGATATTTGTACCCGGTGTATGGAGGGTGAAGACGAAGAATATATGATAGTGCGCCGCTATGTCAGGGAACATCCCGGGGCGAGTGTATTTGAGGTTGCTGATGAAACCGGGATTGAAGAAGAAAAGATACTGCAGTTTCTGAAAGATGGCCGTTTACAGAGCAAGGGCTTTGCCGAAGTGCACGAATGCCAGATGTGCGGACGCCGTATTACGGCAGGTAAATATTGTGAAAATTGCATAAAACGGTTGGATGTTCAGCTCAAGGAGGTACAAAGGTCCAGTACTGATAAAAATATACGGGATAAACGCCTAGGTATGCATATTAAGGAATAGGACCCTATATTTAAAATATGCTTAAAAACCTTCTTTACATATTGAGACTATAAGATAGTAAAATGATAAAAAACGATGTAAAATATATAAAATCTAATTTAAAGGGGCTAAAGCAGCTCCCTTTTTTATGCGACAATAAAGACAGATGAAGATTTTACGAGGTGGTTACTTATGATGATTTCCAAAACGCAATTACAGAGCATGCTCAAAGTATATGGAAAAGACAAGGGCGTGAACAAGGTTGATTCACCCCAGGCTGCCAAAGCCGCAGGGAAACTCGACCAATTGGCCATTTCCAGTGAGAGTAAAACCAAACAGAAGGCTATGCAGGCTGTTAAACAGGCGCCGGATATTCGTCCGGAGCTGATTAGTGATTTGCAGGAGAGAATCTCGACTGGAACTTATACTGTAAAGGATGATGAAGTCGCGGAAAAGATGATTGATCGCACTATTGTTGACAGATTAGTATAGGAAAGCGGTGAGCAGTATGCAAGACCTGCTGAATAGCTTTATTGAGATAATTGGTCAGCAGAATGATTTGCTGGAACAAATTTTAAAACTGAGTGAGGATAAACGTCAGGCTATTGTTTTAGGTCAGGTTCAGGAACTGGATAGTATGGTACACAAAGAGGGCATACTTGGTCAGGAGTTGGAGAAACTCGAGAGTGCCCGCTTTGTTTTACAGATGGGAATAGCTGAAAAATTGGACATACCGGTAATGGAGCTTACTGCCGGTGAGATCAGGCGCTTGACCAATGAACAATATTCACCGTTGTCAGCTGCTTTGAGTGAACATTTGAACAATCTGGAAAGACTTATCAGCAAACTGCGCAATTCCATTCAGGAGAATAATGAACTGCTTAAAATGTCACTTGATTATATAGATGAGATGTATTATCTGCTTAGTCCCGAGGATGACCCCGGAGTGTATTCTGATAAAGGCGCTGCCGATGTCCCCGGTAAACGACTGCAGCTTATAGATAAAAAAGCCTGAATATAGCACAAAGCGAGGGAAGACCATGCATATTTTTGCTGGATTGGAAATTGGAAAACGCTCAATTATGACTCATCAGTCGGCCTTAAATATTACCGGTCATAATGTAGCCAATGTAAATACACCCGGATACACCCGGCAAAGCCCGAATATCGTAACCAGTCCTCCCTGGCACACCCCGGTGCTGACTGGTAATTCCAGGGCAGGTCAATTTGGAACCGGCGTAGATGTTATCAGCATTGACCGTTTACGGGACCGCTTCCTGGATGAACAGATTCGTAATGAGACCAGGACTCTGGGTTATTGGGATTCCATGCAGGAGAGCCTGTCCCGGTTGGAAGTCATTTTGAACGAACCTTCTACCGATGGATTGCGCGGGGTTATGGATCAGTTCTGGGAATCCTGGCAGGACCTGTCGTCCCATCCGGAAAGTGAATCGGTACGCTCAGTGGTCACCCAGCGGGGGATGGCAATGGCAGAAGCCTTTAATCATACTTACCGGCAGCTGAAGGAACTTCGTGAAGATGCCAATACCAATATACACGTAAAAGTTGATGAGATTAATTCCATTGCTCAGCAGCTGAGCGATTTGAATAAACAAATTTTATCCATTTCCGTAGCCGGCAAAGAGCCCAACGACCTGCTGGACAAACGCGATTTGCTTCTTGACCAGCTGGCCAGTATAGCTGATATAAAAGTATATGAGCAGCGCAACATTGTTGATGAGTCCACCGGTGCAGTTAAACGGTTCAGCGGTATGATTACGGTGCAATTGGGAGGCCGGTCACTGGTACAGGGTACTGACTACCATCGCCTCGATACGCAGCCTGATGGCGAGAGTATGAATCTGATCGTCTGGGAAGACACCCGGGTCAAAGCTGATATTCAGGGCGGAGAACTGCGCGGGTTGCTGGATGTTCGCGGCAAGACCCTGCTGGAAACCGGCCCTTCAGAATATAAGGAAATAATACCCAATTTGATTAATGATTTAAACCGCATGGCCAAGACCCTTATTATGACCACCAACAATCTGCATCAAACCGGTTTCAGCCTGAACAACCAAACGGCAATTGCCGATGGTACTAATTTTTTTAACCAACCGGCTGACCCAACTGACCCGGCTATAAATTGGGCTGAGTTTTTCAGTGTGGATTTAACAATAATTAATGACCCGAAGAATATTGCGGCAGCAGCCAATGCCACCTGGGACGCTCTGGGTAATAAAATTAACTTTGGTGATGGGGGAATTGCCCTGCAGATTGCCCGGCTGAAGCATCAGGGCTATAGCGGAGCAGATACTTCTTTAATTCAAAATGTTACAGTTGACGATTTCTGGCGGGCAATATGTGCTTTTGTCGGGGTTGACAGTCAGGAAGCATCGCGTATGGCCAGAAATCAGGATACTTTGCTGGGTGAACTGGAAAATAAACGCCAATCACTTTCCGGAGTGTCACTGGATGAAGAAATGACCAACATGATTAAATTCCAGCATGCTTATAATGCAGCTTCACGATTTATAACTGCCATTGATGAACAGATTGATGTGATAGTAAACCGTATGGGCTTGGTAGGGAGGTAATAAATTATGATGCGGGTTACCAATAAAATGATGGTCAATGATACCATCAGGAATCTGAATACCAATACTGCTGCCATGGATAAATGGAACCGGCAGCTTTCTACCGGGCGTACCCTTAACCGGCCTTCCGACAATCCCGCCGGTCTGGTTAAAGCCATGCGCCTGCGTACCAGTATCATGGAAGGAGAACAATACCTCAGGAATATTAGTGAAGCGTTAAATTTCATGGATACTACTGACTCTGCTCTGGACAGCATGGGCAGTGTATTAAACCGGGTACGCGAATTGACCGTAAAGGCGGCCACCGGCACCAATGACAGCGGGGCTCAGGCTGCCATAGCTGATGAAATAAAAGAACTGGCGGAACAGCTGAAGATTCTGGCCAATACTTCCTATGGCAATAAACGAATCTTTGCCGGTACCAATGTTACCGAATCACCGCTGGCAGATGACGGTATGGGCAATTTAACCTGGACCGGCAATGATAATGCTTTTGAAATAGAAATTGCCGTAGGCATAAAGTTCCGCATGAATTTGACCAATGCCGGAACCGGATCGGAGAGCATGCAGAACTTTTTCGTAGAGGATACTTCAGCTGATCCGGTTGATTTAACTACTGATAATGGTATATTTGGGGTTTTGTCACGCCTGGAAAATGATATTCGCAATGGCAACTTAACAGAAGTTGGCGCAGCCTTAACTACCCTGGATACTAAAATTGAAAACTTGTTATCGACCCGTTCCACTATTGGAGCCAAGGTTAACCGTCTGGAACTGCAGGACTCCCGCGTAAAAAATACGCAGATATCCTTTACCGGCTTGCTCTCCCAGGTAGAAGATGCCGACATGGCCGAAGTAATCATGCAGCTGAAAATGCAGGAAAATGTCTTCCGCGCCTCCCTGGGCGCCGGCGCCCGCATCATCCAACCCACCCTAATCGACTTCCTGCGCTAGGGGATAATAATAGACGCAGATAGCGCAGATTTCGCAGATTATCGCGGTTAATAAAATATTTATGGAGGGAAAATGGAGGAACTGCTGTATAAGGACTTAAGTGGAAAAATAATTGCTGCAGCATATAAAGTATATAACACCCTGTGAGCAGGATTTCTGGAAAAAGTTTATGAAAATGCTTTATTATATGAACTTGGAAAACAAGGGATTAACGCTGAATCCCAGGTATTCATCAGTGTATATTATGAAGATATGGTAGTGGGGGAATATTTTGCTGATATAATAGTTGAAGATTTAATAATAGTGGAATTAAAAGCTATAAGCGAACTTGCAGCTAGCCATGAAGTTCAACTAATAAACTATTTAAAAGCGACCAAAAAGAAAGTAGGATTGCTTATTAACTTCGGAGATAAAATAACAATCCGTAGAAAAATAATGGATAAGAAAATGAAAAAATAAAAACAGTGAAAATCCGTATAATCTGCTAAATCTGCCTACCGGGTGTAGAAAGTGCCAGTATTAATCCAAAATTTGCTGAGTGCCGTGCTATTTAACCTGGGTGATGGTAAGAAATGTTATTAATACAGCTAAAAAACACAAGATACCAGGATTACTAATAAACTTTGAAGACAAAATAACAATCTGTAGAAAAATAAAAACAGCGAAAATCCGTGTGATCTGCGAAATCCGCGTCTATTAAACCCCGGGGGTGGGTGAGAAAATGTTACAAATACGAATTGATCAGCAATATGCCAAAATAGGGCTGGATATTCAAAAGCCGCAATTATCCATGCAGACTACCCTGCCGGCCATTGAACTGGACATCGAAAAACCGACTCTGGAAATTCATTCTCCGCGGCCCAGGCTGACCATTGATCAGAGCCAATGCTTTGCGGATATGGGCAAACGCGGCCCGTCGCAATTCATGGACTACTATGCCGGGTTGGCGCGGCAAATGGGCCTGGAGGGCATTGCCGCCATTTCCGCAGAAGGAGATGCCCTGGCCAACTGGCAGGATGGCAATACCGTAGAAAGCCTGGCGGCTGCCGGCCTGGGCGAAACAATCGATTTTAATTTAACTGCCATACCCAAACAACCACCCCGCATTGAGTGGGACATTCGCCCGGTGGAAATAAACTATAATCGCGGCCGGGTAGGACTACAGCTCCGGCGTGGACAGATACAGACCGATTTCCAATGGGGCAAAGTCAGCGCCTATTTAAGACAGCAAAACTACCTCAACATAACCTGGCACGAGCAGTCAAACCGCAGCATGTATGCGTGAAAAGGGAATGGACACAGATAACACAGATTATTAGGGATTTACACAGATAAATAAATGTAAATAATCAAAAAAATCCGTGAAATCTGTGCCCGAAGGGTCTGTGTAATCTGTGTCCATTAATAATGGCTGAATTAAATATATTTCATAAAGGAGGATATTATGCAGATAAACACCCATTTATTTGGTGAACTGAACATTACTGAAAAAGACCTTATCAATTTTCCCGAAGGCATACCTGGTTTTGAGTCTGACAAACAATACATCCTGCTGCCCCTGGAGGAAAAAGCCCCGTTTTATTATCTGCAATCGGTTAATACCTCCGATTTGTGCCTTTTGATGATTGACCCGTTTATGTTTTTTTCCGACTACCAGATTGAATTATCAGAAAGTGCCATAAAGCAATTGCAGCTGCCGTCTGATAAACCACCCATTGCCGTATATTGCATCCTGACCATACCGGGAGACTTTAAACTGGCAACCGCCAACCTGATGGCTCCAATAATAATAAATGCCGAAAAAAAATTAGGACTTCAGTTTATTTCTGAAAAAACCGATTATATAACTAAGCATCCTATTTTCCCTGCGGCAAAACCAGTTGCAGAGGAGGGCAAATAGCGTGTTGATACTGAGCAGACGTAAAGGTGAAAGTATAATTATTGGCGACAACATTGAAATATGTATAGTAGATGTGCAGGGAGAAACGATCAGAATTGGCATCGATGCTCCCCGCACCGTCAGCGTTCATCGCAAGGAAATCTATAACGAAATCGAAAACGCCAACCGGGAGGCCACCCGTAACTTACCTACGGTTGAGCAATTAAAACAATTTAACCCAAAGGAGTAAGGGGTCAGGGTCAAGAGTCAGGGAGAGGTCTAAGAACAAGCATTTTATGTCATGCTGAGCGTCAGCAAAGCATCTCGTTGGTTGAGGGGCCAATATTACTGAGTTCCAAAAGAGATCCTTCGTCGCCTACAGCTCCTCAGGATGACCATTTATGATACTTTTTCAGTAGTAACGAACCACCCCTTTTACAAATAATGATGTCAGGCAGAGTCAGTTAAAAGTCAGGCTATATCAGGTTTAAAAAAAAGAATACTCTGTTTAAAATTAAATATAAATCACCATAACTAACCTGACTCGTATTAATTTATAAATATCAGCGAAAACCCGTGAAAATCCGCGTTATCCGCGTCCATTAGAGGAAGGAGGGCATATATAATGAATTCAATCGACCGTATTCGTTTTGGAGGCCTGTCCAGTGGTATGGACACTGAAAACATAATTAAACAACTCATGCGTATTGAAACTATGAAAGTTGATCGCCAACTCCAGCAAAAAACCATGCTGGAATGGAAGCGTGACGATTATCGCAGCATTAATAACAATTTGCGCAACTTTAAGGAAAAAGGCGTCTTTGACCTGAAACTGGAGGGTAGCTTCCAGGCAAAAACCATTATCGCCTCCGATGAGAAAGTTGCTGCAGCCACAGCTACTGCTGCCGCTATGGAAGGCTCATATTCCATAAATGTTATCTCCACCGCCCAGGCAGCCAGCGCCCAATCCTCGGAGCGGATTACCGGTTCAGCGGGGACGGGCAGCTTTACCATTCAGGGTACAGCCGATGCTGCATCCCAGGCGACTATTCAGGTAACTTCAACTGATACCATCGCTGATATTGCGGCAAAAATTAATGCAGAAACCAGCAAAACTGGTATCCGGGCTTCCTATGATGAAAAGCTGGGACGCATGTTCCTGATGTCCAATACCGCCGGGTCGGAAAATTTCATTAAAGTGACGGCTGACGATAATGATATTCTGAAAAATATGAACCTCTATGATCCGGCGCAGCATACTGACGGGTTGCTGGCATCCGGCACTGCCGCACAGATAAAGCTGAACAATAATGATATCCTGGAGTTTGACAGCAATCAAATCAGCCTGCTGGGAATGAATATTACGCTGAAACAGGAAGGTACGGTCAGCCTGTCGGTCACTAAAGATGTTGATTCGGCAGTGAATAAAATCAAGGCGTTTGTGGAGCAATACAATGCCATTGTTGATGACCTGGGTACCAAACTGGGTGAAAAGCGCTACCGGGACTTTAACCCGTTAACTGACGAGCAAAAAGCTGACATGAAGGAAAAGGATATAACCCAGTGGGAGGAAAAAGCCCGCAGCGGATTGTTCCGGGGCGACTCTCTGCTCAGTTCTATCGCCAGCAATATGCGTACAGTACTATCTGATGCAGTAGACACCGGAGAAAAATACAAAACCCTGAGTTCGCTGGGGATTACCACTTCACCCGACTGGAAGGACAAAGGCAAGCTATATATTGATGAAAACAAACTAAGGACTGCACTGGCCGATGACCCGAATGCAGTAATGAAATTTTTCAACAATGAATCGGCAATAAAATCTGAACAAGGACTGGCAGTTAGACTGGACAATATGCTGAAAACCCAGATGGAATCGATTGCCAGTACCGCCGGCCGCAATACTGTCGGCACAGATACCAGTTACCTGGGTAAAGAAATTTCCGGTGTGGACTCCAGAATCAGTGATTTACAGGATCGTTTAATCAGTATGGAAGAATCCTACTGGAATAAATTTTCAGCCATGGAGAGGGCCCTGCAACAAATGCAGAGCCAGAGTGACTGGCTCACCGCCCAACTCAGCCAGACCAGCCGATAGAATGGATGTTAAATGCATGGAAAAAGCCGTAACGAAAGGTAAATAAATCCAGATGTATAGTGAGTCAGGTTACAATTTTTTTGAACCTGACTCTTGCTGATTCTACCTGACCGAACCTGACTATTATTTTATTGTGAGGTGAAGTATAAGGTGTGAGGAGTAAGGGGGCTAAGGTGGGGCTGCCTTTATGTCATCCTGAGCGATAGCGAAGGATCTATTTCTTCAATTTGTTTGGCTGTTTGAGTCCCAGGACTATTAAAATATTTTAAAAACTTGCCATGTTTGAATGAAAAATTGAGCAAATAACATCTATTGTCCATTAAAAGCTAAATATCACGCTGAATTAACCCTTACCAACTTTTACGATTAACCGATAATAATATCAACGGGGAATAAGTCCCTGATTCCTAAATAAAGGAGGGGAGCAGAAAGTTTAGTCTAAAGGTCGATACTAAATCGGTATGCACC
>Ga0209510_1000889_pt1 | contig 37362 bp, 20 predicted proteins | sample BiotimSIPDNA_FD_185749 | JGI IMG/M metagenome (GOLD analysis project Ga0209510, IMG submission 185749) | Anaerobic biogas reactor microbial communites from Washington, USA - Biogas_R1 time_0 SIP DNA (SPAdes) (version 2) | ecosystem: Engineered > Bioreactor > Anaerobic > Unclassified | place...
AAGGAGCTGCAGATACTGACTGGGTACGTCAGATGTTTGTTGAGGATGCGGTTACTCAAGGTTATAATATCGGGATCAGCGGCGGCTCGGATAGATCAATATATGCAATATCACTAAACTACACCGGTTACTTTTCTGACCTCTCCATTATCTCCTGTTTACAGCAATAATGGAAAATATGGGCTTCCATATAATGATACAAGTGGTTCGCCTTGGTATGATGGTGACGGTAATCCATACGGATTGATGATGACAAATAATAACCGTGAGAACAAGGATCAGTACCTGCTTGGTGATTTCTATGCCGAGCTGAATCCTATTCAGAACCTGACACTTAAGACATTGTTTGGAATTAACTATTATTCAACAGAATTCCGCAATTTCACACCATTATATCGCTTTTCAATTTATTCCTACAATGAAGATCATACCACTGTAGGACAGGGCATGTCCAAGGGCTACACCCTAACCTGGACAAATACGGCCAACTATTCATTAGTGTTTGATAATCATAATGTTGAAATGCTGGTTGGTTCTGAGTCTATTCAATATCAGGGAATGAATGTTGGAGGATCCAACTGGGATTTGCTTGATCAGTTTAACAGCTGGGATTATGCCTATCTGGACAATACAACCGGTCAGGCTACCTTGATTGAAGATGAGAACGGCGATGTCGTCGGAGTTACAGAGAAGCGCACTGTATATGGCGGTCCTTCTGTTGAATCCAGAAGAGTCTCTTATTTTGGTCGTTTAGCATACAACTACGCCGAAAAATACCTTGTTAATGCCACCTTCAGGGCTGATGGTTCTTCAAGGTTTGCTCGAGGTAACCGCTGGGGTTATTTCCCTTCTGTATCAATTGGATGGGTTATCAGTGAAGAAGGCTTTATGGCAGGAACAAAGGGCACTTTGGATTATTTGAAACTAAGAGCCAGTTGGGGGCAGGTTGGTAACCAGAATATTGACAACTTCCAATATGCTTCTCCGATGGTTATAACAAACTACAGCAGTAGCAGCCCGGCTGGATATTACCTGTTTGGTACTTCTCTAGGATCTAACCTTAAAGGTGCATATCCGGGACGTCTTGCAAATCCAAATGTTAAGTGGGAGACCTCGGAACAGATTAACCTAGGTTTTGATGCACGGATGATCAATGGACGTATGGGAATCAATGCTGATTACTATGTAAAGACAACGAAAGATTGGTTAGTTGCCGCACCGATACTTGGAACCGCTGGAACTGGTGCGCCATTCATTAATGGAGGGGATGTTAAAAATACCGGAGTTGAACTTGGAATCAACTGGAATGACAAGGCGGGTGAGCTTAATTATTCACTCTCAGTCAACGGTGCATACAACAAAAATGAAGTAGGATCAATACCAACCGAAGATGGTATAATCCATGGTCAGAGTAATATGTTGTACGATAATTCCGAAGAATTTTACCGTGCACAGAACGGATATGCAGTAGGTTATTTCTGGGGTTTCGAAACTGCAGGCATCTTCCAGAACGAGGCTCAGATTCAGGAGATGAGAAACAAGGGCCTTGGTATCTTTCAAAGTAATCCTAAGCCTGGTGATGTAATCTATGTAGATCAGAACAAAGACGGAAAGATTAATATTGAAGATAAGGTTGACCTAGGTAATGGTATGCCTGACTTTACCTTTGGTTTTAGTGTTAACCTGGAATACAGAAACTTCGATTTTAATGTGACTGCCAATGGAATGGCAGGTAATAAGATCGTACAGTCTTACCGTAATCATGCAAACAAAAAGGCCAATTATACTTCTGCTATTCTCGACCGTTGGACTGGTGAAGGAACATCCAACAGGATACCGAGGGTAACAGATGGTAATGTCAACTGGAACTTCTCCGACCTTTATATACATGATGGCGACTTTCTTAGAATTAGTAATATATCACTTGGTTACGACTTCAGCAAGTTGATCAAATGGGAATATCTGAGCCAACTGAGGCTTTATGGTCAGGTTCAAAATGCTTTCACATTTACGAACTATAATGGTATGGATCCTGAGATTGGATATGGTACGGATTCATGGGTTTCAGGTATAGACCTGGGTTACTATCCACGCCCAAGAGTATTCCTCCTTGGTGTTAATCTGAAGTTCTAATTCAACTAAAAATTTAGACTATGAAGTCACTAAAAACATATCTTTTAGCCACAGCAGCTGTACTGGGATTGAGCATTGGTTCATGCTCTGAAGACTTCCTTGATGTCGAGCCCAAAACATCATTATTTGATACAAACTTCTACTCTACGCAATTGGATGCAGAGATGGCGCTTATTGGCTGTTATGATGGATGGCAACGTACTAACTCGGATGTAGATGCTTCATTCTACCTTCTGACTGAGATAATGTCTGATGAGTGTTTTGCAGCATTGGGGGTTGGTGATGACCGAAATTATCAGGCTATTGATCGCTTTGATAAGAATGAAGCTCCAGCATACTCTGATCTGGGCAATAATCTGTGGATAAGGTATTATGGAGGTATTTTCAGATGTAACAAGCTCCTGCAGGAGCTTGACAGGATTATCTGGAATGGGGCAACTGCAAGTGAACAGGAAGCTAACCGTAAGCGTGTTGAGGGTGAGGCACGTGTGCTTCGTGCCATACTTTACTTTGACCTCGTACGACTGTTTGGCAATATTCCCTTACTTACTGTACCAACTCAGGAAAACCTTCCACAGGCCAACCCGGATGATGTATATGCTTTGATAGCCGATGATTTACTTTTCGCTGCAGAAAATATACCTGCCGATGCCTATCCAAAGTCAAAGGCTTCTGAGAATGACGGTCGTATTACAAGATGGGCTGCTAAAGCCTTACTGGGTCGTGTTTATCTATATTATACTGGTTATTATGGCAAGCCTGATCTTGTTGGAAAAGTAACAGGACAACAGGCATTACAACATCTGGAGGATGTAATTGCAAGTGAAGAATATGGTCTTCTTGACAATTTCAGGGATTTATGGCCTGCGTCTAGTATAAAAGTTAAAATTGACAGTGAAGGAAGGAGGGTTGCTGATGGAGCTTCCAATTACCAGCGTGGCCATAAGGAAAGTGTACTGGTTCTTAAGTTCAATTACACTCAAGATTATGATGGCAATCTAGATGGCAATCGCTGGTTGGTAATGATGGGACTCCGCAGCTACAGCGTGTTCCCTTATGGAAGGGGATGGGGATCCTGCACTGTACATCCCGCAATTGTAAATGCTTATGGTGATGGGGACTCTCGTCGATCTGCCTCGATAATTGACCTGAAAGCAGAAAGTATTGAGGACGGATTTGATAAACTGGATGATCAACGTGAATATACCGGTTACAGTGTTAAGAAATATACACCAATGAGTAAGTGGGAAGTCAAGTCTGACGGTAGCATGGAGCTGGTGGATGAGGTTTTTGGATTGGGAGGAGGAGATTTTCAGATATCACAATATCAAGATTGGGTAGTGATACGCTATGCTGATGTACTTCTTATGGCTGCAGAACTTGGCAGTTCCAATGCAACACAGTACTTAAACGATGTACGTCGCAGGGCATATACTACTGATGGTGTGCTTGATCCAAACTTTACAGAGCTGACAGCAACAAAGGAGAATATACTCAAGGAAAGACAACTAGAACTGGCCTTCGAGGGTGTTCGTTATTGGGACCTGCTTCGTCAGGGAGTAGATTATGCTGCATCAGCTATTGCTGAAGAAGATGGAGTAGAGGTGTTATCTGGTCAAAAGGATGATAAGGTGGTAATTAAAGCTGCTAATATCATTGCTAAAAAGGGACTGTTCCAGATTCCAAATACTCAGATTACATTATCTAATAATGTACTTAAACAAAATCCAGGTTGGTAATCTCCTAAAACGTGAACAATGAAAACTTTGAAATTCATAAATATATTAAAGTCAGCATTTGTGGCAACCGTGGTGTTGACAAGCGCATGCCAGCCCGATGAGTATGAGTTGGGTCAGGTCCTGAGCAAGAGTGAACTTAAATATGAAGTAGTACAGGATTCGGATGACCCGAACGCAGTGATAATAAAAGCACTGAATCCAGGAACTCAGCCTTACTGGATTACTCCAATGGGACGCAGTACAAAACTGCAGGATACGGTACGAATACCCTTTGCCGGTGACTACACCTTTGTATACGGAGTTATTACTCGCGGAGGTGTTGTTCAGGCTGATCCATTGGTGGTTACTATTACAACAAACAATTTAAACTATGTTAGCGATCCTTTATGGACACTTCTAACCGGTGGTGTTGGAAATGAAAAAGTCTGGTATCTTGATCTGAATGCTGATGGTGAAAGTCGTTACTTTGCAGGCCCCCTTTATTTCTATGGTACTGATGACAGTTGGGCTACTGTGACCGAAGGACAGACAGTTGAAGGTGATGTATGGAACTGGCAACCGGACTGGAAAGGAAATTCCTGGCTCATGGCAGCAGGCGACTATGGAAGTATGACCTTTAGTCTTAAGGGTAACGCGGTAATAACCGTAGATCATAAAATGCTTGGTAGGCAGGAGTCAGGAACCTTCTTCCTTGATGCTGCTGCCAAAAAGCTCACTATTACAGATGCATCACCGCTTCATGATTCAAATCGGGACGGACATGTGGTCAACTGGGGCGATATCAAGCTAATGTCACTTACAGAAAACACTATGCAGTTGGCTGTCCTCAGGGATAAGGCCTTATCTGGAGAAGATCCCTGTCTTTTGGTTTATAATTTTATATCAAAGGACTATTACGACAACTGGGTCCCTGATGATATGCCAGATCCTGAACCGGTATTGCCTGCAGGATGGAAGGATGATGTTTCAAAGGTTATTGCGGTTACTGATGTGATTACCTGGAAATTATCAACAAGTAATCCTATTGACTGGGCTAATCTGGATGGAAGCAGGATGAATGGTTGGAATCAACCTGCTGATTATCCTGACTGGCTGGGTGTTGTAGATCCTTCAATATATGAAGGCTTCTCACTTCAGATAAATTCTTCAACGGGAGCTGTTGTTTATACTGCACCTGATGGCAATGTGGAGCAAGGTAGTTATACTCTGGATGATAAAGGATTCTACACATTTACAGGTATTAATCCGTCATTTCCGGTAGTTGGATGGGCTAATTTTGAACTTACTGCAGATAAGCAGCTTCGCATATTGTCAATAGAAAAAGACGGTCTTGGAAATCTATCAGGAATGTGGGTCGGAGCTAAGGATCCTGTAAAACCCGAATATATTGCCTATCACCTTGTGCCTTCAGTAAGCGGTGGAGCTGGTTCTGATCCGGCCGCTATAGTTAAGGGATATCTTTGCTCAAAGACCTGGAAGATTGACTCAGACAGAGAGTATGATGTTGATGCCCCCTGGGCTGAAGGAAGGTATCAAGGACCAGTAATCTTTTCTGATTATGCTTCATGGTCATGGAATCCTCTACCCGGAGAACAATATGGTGCAGGTGAAGTAGGTATTGACTATGGAACAATGAAATTTAATGAGGATGGAACTGTGATCATCAAACAAAGGGTAAGACGCTTTACATATGAGGAAGAGCTTGGTGGTGTAACACAGACATTGGTTAGAAGAGGTCTGCCACAAACAGGTGACGTGCTTGAGACAGATGAGATTGTTACACTCAATGGAATCTGGGTCTTTAATCTTGATACCTGGAGCCTTAAGTTATCTGTTGATATGTTGCACCCATGGACTGCTGACTATGCGGTAGCTGACTGGGGAAATATAACTGTCTTCAGAGCTGAGGAAAATGTTCTTATTTTACAGGTCATGAGATCTCAGGAATTAAGTGAAGAAGATGCAATGCCTATGGGCTATGTATTTGTTCCGGTTGAGTAATATGACAATTATCTAAGGGTCAAAGGCCCGCGGGCCTTTGACTATGTAATTAGCAGCACCTTATGATGAGAGGAAGCATTAGTATATTATTGATAGGTCTGTTTTGCTTTGGCTGCTTCGCATGCAAGGATGATAAAGATGAAGTTACCCCTATCGAGGAGGAGGAAGTTTACCTGGATGTAAATCCCACCAGCCTTTCTTTTGAGAGTGATGGTGGTGAAAAGGAGGTCAGCATCAATAGCAATGGTTCATGGAATATAGATTTCACCGGAATAAGCTGGGTGCGCCCCAATATTAGTGTATCTAAGGGCAATGCAATAGTTAAATTCACGGCTGATAAAAACAATAGCACAACAAATAGATCAGCTGCAATAACTGTAAGTGCACAGGGGGCGCAACCTGTACGCTTACAGTTAACCCAGGCCCCCGCAGAGGGTGGTTTACCTTCAGGTGAAGATATCTTTAGTTATGAACCTTATATTCAAGTTGATAATACCGGGATGCGTGACCTTAGTTCTCTGGAATTGTCTGAACTAATGGGTGTAGGATGGAATTTGGGCAATTCCCTAGAGGCGATAATTGTAAATAACGGAGTGTACAGTGGTGGCGAAACTTCATGGGGCAATCCTGCGACCACAAAGGAGTTTATTACAACTGTCAGGGAAGCCGGTTTCAATACTATACGGGTCCCGGTTTCATGGTCGCACAAACTTGCAGACAAGGAAAATATGCTAATATCTCTGCAATGGTTGAAGCGTGTTGAAGAGATTGTAAACTTTGCTCTGGACAATGATATGTTTGTGATAATTAATATTCATTGGGATGGGGGATGGCTTAATCACCCGACCTATGATAAGCAGGATGAAATTAATACCAGACTAGCAAAATACTGGGAACAAATAGCAGCATATTTCAGAGATTATGACGATCATTTGCTATTTGCGGGCACTAATGAGGTTATGATGGAGAACGACTACGGAACTCCTACTGCTGAGTATCTGGCTGTACAAAACTCTTTTAACCAGACCTTTGTCAGTACGGTAAGAGGCACTGGTGGGCGCAATGCTTACAGACATCTTGTAGTACAGGGCTTTAACACAAATATTTCCCATACCGTAAATGGGTTTGTAATGCCTGCGGATGATAAAGAGGATAGATTATTCGCTGAGGTTCACTACTACGATCCCTGGGAGTATACCCTCAAGGACGATGCGCCATACAATACCCAGTGGGGAAGCATAGCTGAAGGAGGTGATATCGGCAGCTGGGGACAGGAGGAATGGCTTGAAGAGCAAATGGCTCTGATGAAGACAAACTTTGTGGATAAAGGGATCCCGGTTATTCTGGGCGAATACAGTCCATTACATAGGAAGGATCTGCCTTCAGATAAGTATGAACTGCACCAGGCATCGCGTGTTTACTATATTGAATATCTAACCCGCGAAGCAATTAAGAACGGGCTGGTACCTATCTATTGGGATAACGGTTATGCCGGAAATAATGGTTCAGCAATATTTGACCGAAATAATGGAAAAATAGTTGATCAGGGTGCCCTTGATGCGATAATGAAGGCCAAAGGAGAGAATTAGTATGGTCTACAATCAAAGTTATGTGTAAATTAACATCTCATTACACAAAGGATTATAGTCCATGAGACACTTCTTTTCTCTTCTTCTGTTTTCTATCCTGGCCTGCATTGCTTCTGCCCAGCAAGCTCATAACTTTTTTCATCGTATCAGCTCAGACCAGGGATTATCCAACAATCAGATAAATGCAATATTTGCAGACAGTAATGGTTACCTCTGGCTGGCTTCCGTATCAGGCCTAAACCGTTTTGACAGTCATACATTCAGGGTGTTTAAAAATGACCCTCGAGACCCAAATTCCCTTCCTGAGAATATTATTACCGACATTTTCGAGGATCACACAGGTAGGTTGTGGTTGCTGACAAATGAGAGTGTTTATTTTTATAACCCTGAAACTGAAACTTTTGGATCCACACATCCATTTTTAGAGATGGATACGACATTGGTACGTGTGGGTGTCAGAACTGTCATGGCAGATGGAGAAGGCAATACATGGATTGGACACAGGGATAGTGGATTATGGTTTTATGATGGTGACAGCAAAACGCTCCAGAATGTCATAATAAGCAGGAAAGACAGTCTTCCAATTAATAGCAGAAGGGTAGTGGACCTGGTTGTTACAGAAAAGATACTTTATGTAGCCTACGAAAGTGCTTATATAGAAATTATTGATCGTAAGAGTTTAGAGTCTATAAGAGTAATAGACATGTATATAGGCAGACCAGCGACCGCTGTCGCTGAGACTTTTAGACTATTTGTTGACTCTGGAGAGCATTTATGGCTTTTCAATCCTCGAAATGACGAGGAGCTTTTTCATTATGATCCAGATAGAGATAAAGTCTCTGTATTTAGGGCACTTGAGTCTGAGGAGAAGTTTCCAGTAGTTTGCATCTCGGATGTAGAAGAGGATAACTTCGGAAGAATATGGGTCGGTACGGATCATGGTGGCCTGTACATTCTAGACAAGGAAAATGGCACATCAACAATATTTAAAAACAAGCCTGGTGATGAGACTAGTATAAGTGCCAACACCATCACTTCCCTTTGTAAGACTAATGATGGAATAATCTGGGTGGGTACGTTCAAAAACGGAGTCAATTACTATCACCCGGAACTGTTTCAATTTGAATGGTATCACTCAAGTCCATCCAATGAGAGCAATTACTTCTCAAATGATGTAAACTGTTTTGCAGAGGATGGCAAAGGTAACCTGTGGATAGGAACAAACGATGACGGACTTGTCTATTTCGACCGTAAGAACCTGAAATTTACTCATTACAGACACGATCCCAATGATCCGAAAAGTCTTAGCAACAATATAGTTGTCTCACTGCATATGGATCGTAAAGGTCGCCTTTGGGTTGGCACCTATCAGGGAGGACTCAACTGTTTTGTAAACGGCCGTTTTAAGCGTTATATGCCTGATCCGGGTAATCCGTCAAGTATTACGGATAGTCGCATTTGGCAAATAGTGGAGGATAAGGACAATCGTTTATGGATAGGAACACTTGGTGGCGGCTTGGAGTTATATGACGAACGAATTGATGGGTTTATTCATCATAGGCAGGGTACCTTTAATTCGGTCAATTCTGATTATATTCTTGCTCTGTACTCTGATAGTAAAGGTGATTTATGGATAGGTACTTCAAGTGGACTTAATATGCTTGAGACTTCATCGGGACGCTTCAGGAGCTTTTCATCAAGTGCCGGACAAGCGGGCTCACTAAGCCATAGTCATGTACTTTGCATAACAGAAGATGCCCAGGGTAGAATTTGGGTTGGTACACGAAATGGTCTTAACCTTTTTGATCGGGAGAGTGGCACATTCAAAGTTTTTAGAGAAGATGACGGACTTCCTGACCATAATATAATATCAATCCTTCCGGATAGTCGTGGTAATCTGTGGATATCAACCCTTAATGGATTATCGAATCTTAGAACTGACGAAGACCCAAATACTATTACCTGCTACAACTATGATGTGACAAACGGCCTTCAAGCCCGGGAATTCAATGAGCATGCGGCTTTAGGTCTTTCAACTGGTGAACTGGTCTTTGGAGGTGTAAATGGTTTCAATATCTTCCGGCCGGAAGATATTGTCACAAGCCAGAGGAACTATCCTGTAATTCTAAGTAACCTGTATATCAACAATAAAAAGGTTGAGATAGGAGAGGAACTGGGCAACAAGCTTGTTTTGCCCAAGTCACTTAATTTGTGCGAGACTATTTACCTGAACTATAACCAGAATGAGTTCACGATAGAATTTACTGCTATAAATTTCTTTGATCATGAGAGAACCCGGTATCGCTATATCCTTGAGGGCTTCAATGAAAATTGGATTGAGACCGGTGTAGGCAAGCAGTCTGCTACCTATACCAACCTGAACCCTGGTGACTATACTTTTAGGGTGAAGGCTGCTGCAAGCGATGGTAGCTGGGATAAAAGCCAGGAAGCAATCCTTAAGATCGTTGTAGCCCCTCCATTTTATGCCACAGGCTTTGCTTATGCTGTGTATTTTGTGGTTTTCTGCCTGCTGGTACTACTGCTTACCTATACCATCAGGAGGAGAGCTGAGATGAAGTACCTGAGGCAGCAGGAACTAGATGAGTTTAGGCGAATGAGAGAGCTTGACTCGATGAAGTTGACGTTTTTTACAAATGTAAGCCATGAATTCAGAACTCCTCTTACACTTATACTGACACCTACCGAGAGGCTGCTTAAGGTTATTGATGATGATCAGATAAGGGCACAGATAGAACTGATACAGCGTAATGCACGGCGCCTACTAAATCTGGTCAACCAGCTTCTGGATTTCAGAAAACTTGAACAGGACAATATTCAGCTTAAACCTCTTAAAGGAGACCTGATAAGCTTCCTACATGAAGCATCTAATGCTTTTGTAGATCTATTTGGGAACAAACGGATTGATTTCACCTTCAGCAGTGAGCTGCAGTCCTATGTATGTAGCTTTGACCATGATAAGATCGAGAAGATAGTATTTAACTTACTGTCAAATGCCCATAAGTTTACTTATGAAGAAGGCTGTGTTGAAATGTCTGTAAGTCGCTCAGTACATGGGGGTATTAGACTGGTCGTGAAAGACAGTGGTATTGGAATACCACTTGAAATCCATGAAAAGATCTTTGGGCGTTTCTTCCAGAATCCGGATAATGATGCAGCTTATAATCAGGGGAGCGGTATTGGACTTTCTCTTTGCAGGGAATATGCCAGGATGCATGGCGGACGGATATTTGTAGAGAGCAGCCCCGGATATGGCAGCTCTTTTATCCTTGAGTTGCCTCTCCAAGAAGAGTATCAGGCTATTGATGTGGTAGAGGCAGATAGTATGCAGGATTCAACATGTGAATCTCCTGGTCTTCCACTTATTCTGGTTGCTGAGGATAATGATGATTTACGTTCTTATCTTAAAGATAACCTGGGACTCAAATATAGAGTACTGGAAGCAGCGGATGGGGTATCTGCTTTCGAACTTGCAGTCAAGAAAATGCCCGGATTGATAGTTAGCGATGTTGTTATGCCCGGCATAGATGGCATAACATTATGCAAAAGACTGAAGGCTGATGAGCGTACTTCTCATATTCCAATAATCCTGCTTACAGCCCGCACTGCCACAGTACACGAGCTTGAGAGTTTAGAAGCAGGGGCTGATGAGTTTATTACAAAACCTTTTAGTTATGCTGTGCTGGAACTTAAGATAGAGAGGCTTATAACCTTACGTAATGAGTGGCATAGCAGGTTCGGGAAACGCTTTGAGATTAAACCAGGTGAGATTGGTATTACCTCACTTGATGAGAAGTTTCTTAATAAAGTACTGAAAATAGTTGAGAAGAACATGGGCAGCAGTGATTTTAATGTTGAAAAACTAAGTAGGGAGCTAGGAGTAAGCAGGGGACATCTATACAATAAATTACTTGCACTGACCGGGAAGACACCAGTTGAATTTATCAGAGTTATGCGTCTGAAGAGAGCTGCTCAATATCTTGAGAAGAGTCAGTTGACAGTTAGTGAGATAGCTTACATGGTAGGATTTAATGACCCAAAGTATTTTTCGCGCTATTTCAAAGAAGAATTTGGAATGGTGCCCTCTGAATATGCAAAAAACGGTCAAGGTTCTGATAATAAACAAATAGAGGAAGGCTGAGTATGTGTTTGTCATACCTGCCAAATACATTTTACCACCTCCGGAATACAATTGCACCATCATTATTAATCAATTTGGAGGGTCTGCTATTGATCCTGTTACTAACTTTAAAATTGGACAGACAATAGTAGTATAAGTTGGATATTAAGATAATGTAGATGATGAAATGTATTGTGAAGTATCTATTAGTGGTAATATTGATGATTACTGTATCCTGCAACCAAGGGGGTTCATTTACCAGAACGGATTCAGGTATTGAGATAAAAACTGAAAAGGGAGAGTTGGTTAGACTCGAAATTATCACTCCCACGATAATTCATGTGAGAGCAACCATCGCAGGCCAATTTTCTGCAAATGAAAGTCTTGTGGCAATTAGGAAGGCTGATAAAGAAATTAACTATGAGGTTGAGGAAGGTGAGGGATATATATCTCTACTTACTGAAAAACTAATTGCAAGAACCAATCTGGAAACAGGGGAAGTGTCTTTCTTTGATAGGGATGGTAACCTAATAATAAATGAAGCTGAGGGAGGCAGAACCTTCAATAGTATAGAGGTTGATGGAGTTAAGGGATACGAACTGCGTCAGGTATGGAAATCAGCAGATGACACTGAAGGTATTTACGGCTTGGGACAACATCAGGCTCATGAGATGAATTACAAGGGAGCTAATGAGGAACTCTTTCAGTATAATACAAAGGTTTCTGTTCCTCTTATTGTTTCTACAGCAAATTATGGAATTCTATGGGATAATTATTCGTTGTCGCGCTATGGAGATCCAAGGCCCTATGGTCAGATAGATCAATTGGTGTTGTTTGATGCTGAAGGAAAGGAAGGAGCTTTGACTGCCACCTATATGAACAATACTGACGGCTCAGATATTTTTACTGTTAGGCGTGAGGCAAAGATAGATTACGAAAATCTGGAAACTGTGACTAATTTCCCGGAAGGATTCAACTTCAATGATTCAAGGATAACCTGGGAAGGGGAGTTCCAACCAAGGGAAGATGGTATATATGATTTTCTGCTGTACTATGCTGGCTATACCAAACTTTGGATTGATGGTGAACTTGTAGCCGACAGGTGGCGTACGGCATGGAACCCATCTGTTGCTAAGATTAAAAAAGAGCTCAAAGCAGGAAATCGTTACAGTATCAAACTAGACTGGCTGCCAGATGGAGGTGTTTCTTACATTGGCCTTAAAGTTCATACCCCAGTAGATCTTGAAGAAAGGAAGAACATCTCATTCTACTCAGAAATGGGAGATGAGATAAACTATTATTTTATCAAGGGCGAATCTATGGATGAGGTAATAGCCGGTTACCGTTATATTACAGGTAAGGCGCAGGTTATGCCAAAGTGGGCAATGGGATTTTGGCAGAGCCGTGAACGATACAAAACGCAGGATGAACTTTTAGGAGCATTGAAGGATTTACGCAAGAATCAGATCCCTGTAGATGTTATTGTTATGGACTGGTTTTACTGGGAGGAGGACAGCTGGGGTAGTCAGAAGTTTGACCTCGAGCGTTTCCCTGATCCCAAGGCTATGGTTGATGAGGTGCATGAAAACAATGCCAAAATCATGATCTCCGTTTGGCCCAAATACTATCATACCACAGATAATTTTAAGCAGTTTGATGAAAAAGGCTGGATGTACCGATTGGCTGTTGAGGACAGTATACGTGACTGGGTAGGTAAAGGATATATAGGTTCATTTTATGATGCATATAATCCTGGAGCCAGAAAACTCTTCTGGGACCAGATAAGAGAAAACCTTTATTCACTTGGTGTTGACGCATGGTGGTTGGATGCTACCGAACCGGATATACTGTCAAATGCAAGTGTTGAATACCGAAAGTTATTGATGAATCCTACCTACCTTGGTCCTTCTACAAAGTATTTTAACGCATATGCCCTGATGAATGCAAAAGGTATCTATGAAGGGCAGCGTGAATTTGATAACAGCAAGCGAGTATTTATCCTCACACGTTCTGGTTTTGCAGGTATGCAACGCTATGGTACTGTTACATGGAGTGGTGATATTGGAACTGTTTGGGAGGATATGAAGGCTCAGATCAGTGCGGGAGTCAATTTTTCTATGTCAGGCCTACCATATTGGACCATGGATAATGGTGGGTTCTGTGTTGAGAAACGCTATGAGAGGGCTGTAGAAGGATCTGAAGATATGAATGAATGGCGTGAACTAAATGCACGTTGGCACCAGTTTGGTACCTTCGTACCATTATTCAGAACCCATGGACAGTATCCCTTTAGAGAAATGTATAACATATCTCCAGTGGGACACCCTGTATATAATACAATGCTGGAGTACAATAAGCTGCGTTACAGATTGCTTCCATATATTTACAGCCTTGCTGGTGCTGTATATCACAAGGACTACACTATTATGAGGGGCATGGCAATGGATTATCCACATGACAAGAATGTCTATGATATCAACGATCAGTATATGTTTGGACCTGCCTTCCTGGTATGTCCTGTATATGAGTACAAGGCCCGCAGCCGTGAGTTGTATCTGCCGGAGGGTAATGATTGGTATAACTTCCACACTGGTGCTTTGATCAATGGTGGTAATAAGTTGAATGCTGATGCACCCTTAGACCGTATACCTCTCTTTGTTCCGGAAGGAGCAATTATACCCTTCGGTCCTGAGCTTCAGTATGCAGAACAGGCTTCTGATGAAACAGTGACCATAGTGGTTTATACAGGTAAAGATGGTGTTTTTACCCTGTATGAGGATGAGGGTAACAACTATAACTACGAGAATGGAGCTTATTCGACAATCGAGTTAAACTATAGCGAAGCTGATCAAAAACTTATTATAGGCAAACGTGAAGGGTCTTTCCCGGGTATGAAGGAAAACAGGCAATTCAGAGTTATCTTTGCCAGTAAGGAAAGGGGATTCGCATACGCACCGTCAAATCTTACAAAAGGACAGGTTTTTAACTACAACGGTGAAGAACTTGTAGTGTCTAAATACTAGTCTTTTCCACGAGGGTATCTCTTTCATACGGGATACCCTTCTTATTCAAAAACGGTTTTAAGGGCAGGGAAAGTACCGGAATAGACTTCTGTACCTGTCTCGCAATAATGTGATTTATATGGCTATGAAAACAAGAATCATTGCAGGCTTGATATTATTTGCATTAAGCCTGGGAGGGCTTAATGCATCCCCACGGGATCGTATCCTAATGGATTTTGACTGGAAATTTGCCTTGGGACATGCGGGAGATCCACGAAGGGATTTTAATCACGGAACTGCTTATTTTACATACCTTGCCAAGGCCGGCTATGGTGACGGACCTGCGGCTGCAAACTTTGATGATCGTAGCTGGAGACCCCTTGATTTGCCACATGACTGGGTAGCCGAACTGCCTTTCGCTCCCAATGCAAGCCATTCACATGGATATAAAACTGTCGGCTATGCTTTCCCGGAATACAGTGTGGGATGGTATAGGAAGCACTTTGTTGTGGAAGAGAAAGAGCGAGGACGGAGGTTTTTCCTTGAGTTTGATGGTGTATTCAGAAATGCAAGGGTTTGGGTCAATGGGTTTTACTGCGGAAACGAACCTAGTGGGTACACCAGTTTCGGTTTTGATATTACTGAGTATCTCAACTTTGGAGGCAGTAATGTAATAGCTGTCAGAGTTGATGCCAGCCTCGAGGAAGGTTGGTTTTACGAAGGTGCAGGCATTTACCGCCATGTCTGGCTTACCAGTACAAAACCCTTATACGTACCGCAATATGGAACCTTTGTGAGGTCAGAACTCAGAGATAATGATGCTGCTGTCTATATTACTACTGAGGTTCGCAATAAGTATCAGGAAAATACCTCCTTCAGAATATTGAATATTATAAAGGATCGAGAGGGAAGGGAAGTAGCTCGTACGCATAGTGTGGAGCATACACTCAGACCACAGGAAGGTGAAAGCTACGATGCCGTAATTGAGGTTGAAAAGCCCAGACTCTGGGATATTGATGACCCCTATCTCTATTCTGTTGAAAGCTGCATTTTGCTGGGAGATACAACTACTGATATTTACACTACTTCTTTTGGCATAAGAACCATTGAGTGGACTGCAGACAAGGGCTTTTTCCTTAATGGAAGGCATGTAAAACTTAAAGGAACCAACAATCATCAGAATCATGCTGGAGTGGGATCAGCTATGCCGGATGCATTGATAGAGTGGCGCTTGGGTCGGTTGAAGGCTATGGGGTGCAATGCTTATCGTACAGCTCATTATCCACCCTCCCCTGCTTTGCTTGATGCTGCCGACAGGATGGGTATTCTGGTACTGTGCGAGAATCGTCTGATGGGTACAACAGATCAAGTGCTGGACTATCTGAGACGTTTAATCATCCGTGACAGGAACCATCCCAGCATCATAGCATGGTCAATAGGAAATGAAGAATGGGCAATAGAGAATAATGAAAGAGGAGCAGCTATGGCTACTCTAATGCAAGACTATGCAAAGCTTTTCGATAACACACGGCCAATTAATGCTGCTGTAAGCGGTAGTTGGGGAAGAGGTATTAGTTCTGTAGTGGAACTTATGGGCTATAACTACCTGTTTCATGGCAATACCGACCTTCATCATGAACGCTTTCCATGGCAGTTTTCTGTCGGCACAGAAGAAGGTTCAACTAATACTACCAGAGGAATCTATGAAGATGATCCGGAAAAGCAATATTTAGCTGCCTATGACAGAGATACGCCAAGTGGCTTCTTTGCAATTCGTAAAGGTTGGCAACACTATGCTGCACGCGACTACTTAGCCGGAATGTTTATCTGGACCGGTTTTGATTACAGGGGGGAACCCACTCCCTTCAGATATCCTTCGGTAGTGTCTTATTTTGGAATGTACGACCTCTGCGGTTTCCCCAAAGACAATGTATACTATCTTAAATCATGGTGGACCAATGAGGAGGTGCTGCATATCCTGCCTCACTGGAACTGGCAGGGACGTGAAGGAGAGCCAATAGATGTGTGGGTATATAGCAATATGGATGAGGTTGAACTCTTCCTCAACAACAAGAGTCTTGGACGTAAGACAATGGAAAAGAATAGCTATCTGAGCTGGGAGGTTCCATTTAAACCTGGCAGTATCAAGGCTGTGGCATTTAAAGATGGAAAGAAAAGATTGGTCAAAGTAGTGGAGACTACCGGGAAGGGGGATAGTATAAAGCTGGAAGCTGACAAGACAATAATTAAGGCTGACAGAATGGATCTGGCTGTTGTTACTGTGAAAATAATAGACAACAAGGGACGTACGGTACCTGATGCAGCAAATCTGGTTAGCTTTGACATAAGTGGTCCTGCACGTATTATCGGAGTGGGAAATGGAGATCCTACTTCTCTTGAACCCGATCAGTTTGTCCCTCAATATAAAAGGATTAAACCGGGAAATTGGAAGGCCCATCAGGCTGAAGGTATTGATGTTGATGAGGCTGTCCGTGCTGAATTTGATGCTGTATCATGGGAAGCTGCTTTTCAGACTAAGGGTTTAGAACCAGGGAGCCAGCCGGAACTAACTGTCTATAAGGGTAGTTTCACGCTTATTCAGGAGGACATCAAAGGGCAGGTAACATGGTTGTTTAACAGTATTGCTACAGGGCAGTCTGTTTACCTTAATGGTCAGTTGATAGCCAAGAGCTTAAGTGACTCTTACAATAGACTTAGTTTAAGATTTGATCCGGCCATGCTTAAGGTTGGAGATAACCATCTGGTGATTCTTGGATATCCACTGGTAAAGCAAAATATATGGGATGAGATGAATACTGATCCAGGTGAAATTTTAATCTATCATGCAGCCCCACAGTGGCAAAGAAAGACATTTAACGGGCTGGCTCAGGTTATAATACAATCAGATGGAGAGCCTGGAGACATTGTCTTAAAAGCAAAGGGAGAGAAGCTAAAAGCATCAGAACTTAGGATAGAAGCAAGATAAAACTGTTGTGGTGCTTTAATATAAATGAGCTTGTCCTTACGGGGCAAGCTCATTTATTATTTGTACTACACTATATGTAAATCATAATGTTTTGCTTCAGCTCTTCCTTAACTGGGGGAGGGCTGTGCTTCTAAAGAACTTATTTTAAGATCAAGTTGTCAAGCTTAGCAAATAATTCCTCTTTTTTTCTGTTAATCTCCTTCCAGACAGACCTTTTAAATTTTCGTGTAATATATAACTTAACGAGATTGCAGGTAATGATAAGCCCTGAGTACCAATAGTAAGCCAGTTTACCGGCAAACGGCAAACTGATAAGGAACAAAAGTCTCCACCATCCATGTACCCATGGTGACACAGCCCACAGTTCAAGGATGTAAAACAGCGGAAAAACAATTATGGTAAGTACATAGCTAACGCTGCTCCAAAATGCCTGATCCTTTATCTTGGACTTTACAAGTAGGTCAATTCCGAAGTAGGGGAGTGCATTGAAGATTAAACCGTACAAAAAGACAGGGAGTCCGGCTGCCAGACCAAGTATTCTTGCAAGCAGGCAAAGGATGCCCGGTTTAGTGTTTATTGCCAGATTGTTGAGCTTGTTCATGTGAAGCAGATTATTGAAGCCTCTCAGTTCTTTGACCAGGTCAGCAGCCTCATCGGGATGTTCACGTTCAAACTTATCAAGTCTTCCGGTAAGTTTCATATCACTAAGCATACGACCGGATGTTTTTCCCTTGAATTCTTTCGAAAGCTTCTCATCAGTACTATTGGATGACTCTGACAGCCTTCCTTCATGGTGTGTTCCACCGTAAAGCTCTCTTACAAGCTCGAATTCGTCGTAGTATTCAGTACTTTCAATATTTACAGTGAGTTGTCTGGATGCATCCTGCAGTGCAAGCCTAAGCTTCTTCATTGCACTTTGCGGATCATTAAGATATTCGTCATAGTATGATTTGACGCTTATAGGCTTGCCGAAATTGACAATCAGACTGCGGTGGAATTTCCAGTAATGACTGTAGTAGATTCCAGTAGGAACAATTTGGATATCCAACTGACCTCCACTCTGTTCCAACGCCATAAAGACAATTCTTGGAATGGCTTTCTTATGCTCTCTAATCTGGCGTTTGAATGTATGCATGGCCTCTGGAAACAGGGCCAGTGCTCCGTTGTTTTCAAGTATCTGGACTGATTTTTTGAAGGTCTCATCGTTTCTGCCAAGACTGTCTATACCGTCGCGCATACGGTATACAGGCATGATCTTTAGGAAGCGAAGTATGGCATCGATTATCCTGTTTTTACCGAAGATATCAGCCCTTGCAAGCCACACTGGCTGATGACTTACATTCAAAAGAACTGCCATAGGATCACTTAGGGCATTCTGATGGTTGGGGGCAAAGACAATAGGTTTGCCCTGTGGAATATTTTCTCTTCCAAGGACTACCACACGTCTATGTATCATCCTGTCAACGAACCAGATATAATACCTAAAAAGCTGATAACCCCTCGACCTCTTTTCGTAACTCATACCTAAGCGTTATCTATTTAAATGCGGAGCTTTTCTCGACCATAGGCTGGCTAAGGTAAGCCCACTTACAATATGCCAAACGCCCCACCAGGCTGCAATAAAGGCCATGCCGCCAAGTTGCAGTTCTGGCGGAAATATCCTGGGATTGAATATTAGCACAAGCGCCAAACCTGAATTCTGGATACCTGTCTCAATAGTCACCGACCGCCGGTCGGTGACTGGTAATTTCATAAACCGTGCTAGCAGATAACCTCCCAATAGGGCCAGTCCGTTGTGCAGCAGTACAACAAGGAAGATGTGATGGATGTAATTCTTGAAAGGTTCAAAATTTGCTCCCAGCAGTATAACAATGTATGAAATAAAAATTATTATTGAGCCAGTACGGATAGGCTTTGTAATCTTTGCCGTGAGTCGCGGAAAATAGTTTCGACAGAGCATACCTAACAAAACCGGAAGTCCAAGCAGTAGAAATACTGTAAAGGCAACATCCATAAGGTCTAGTTCGATTGGAACCAGATATGCCGAAGCATCATTACGTTCCAGAATGTTGAGATACAGCTTACCCCACATTGTGAAATTGAGAGGTGTCATTATTACTGCCAGTGATGTGGAAACCGCTGTAAGTCCTACTGAAAGAGCAGTATTCCCTTTGGCCAGGTAACTCATAAAATTCGACACGTTTCCACCCGGGCATGATGCAACAAGTATCATTCCTAGGGCAACGGTCGGAGTGGGGCGAATTGCCAGAACTAGCAGAAAGGTAAGGGAGGGGAGAAGGAGGAACTGAGCAACAACTCCGGCAACCAGAGATTTTGGATTTTTCAGCAGGTCAAGAAAATGACCCCATCTGATGTCGAGCGCGACCCCAAACATTATCAGGGCGATGACTATGTTGAGAGCAAAGAGTCCCTCTTGCGAAAAGTTAAGTATTACCTGATCAAGTACCTTCATTAGCCTTTGCACAAAAAATGAAGTTGCGAAAATAGCAAAACAATTATAAATCTCACGATTTACAATTTAATAATATGCTGTGGCTCTCAATGGTAACATAAACGTATGCCACCCCAAATGCTAAATATGGTGGGTTCTAGCAATGCACAGAAGCATTAACCATAAATTAGTATGTTGAAGAAGATCAGAAATCCTTAGTGTCTTCTTTTTTCACAAGGGTCTTGGTAGACAGAAGACCACATGCAGCGTATATGTCTTCTCCACGTGAGCGGCGAACTGTAGTGACTATTCCTTTTTTATTGAGCTGGTCGGCAAACCACTGCATCCTCTCAGGTGAGGTGCCTTTGAGAGGTGAGTCGGGGATGGAGTGAAACTTTATTAAGTTTATCCTGCACCTTAAGCCGTTGAGTAGTTTGGTGATACCCTTTACATGGTTTGGTGTATCATTCAATCCGTCAAACATGATATACTCAAATGAGATCCTTCTCTGACGGCCAAAGTCGTATTCCATCAGGGTCTCAACAACATTCTCAATAGAATACACTTGTTGAATCGGCATTAGTCTCCGACGCTCTTCATCAAAGGGGGAATGGAGACTTATTGCAAGGTGAGCCTCACTTTCCTCTATAAACCTGCGCATGGCAGGGATGACTCCGATAGTAGATACATTGATACGGCGAGGACTCCAGCCCATACCCCATTCGGAGGTAAGTATCTGAAGGGACTTGAGAACCTGATCCAGATTATCCATAGGCTCACCCATACCCATGTACACCAAGTTGGAGAGCTGGTCACTTTCCTCAATGCTCAATACCTGGTTGATAATCTCTCCTGCACTAAGCTGGGCTTGAAAGCCCTGCTTGCCGGTCATGCAAAAAAGACAGCCCATTTTGCATCCCACCTGTGATGAGACACATAGGGTCTTTCGATTTTCCTCTGGTATGTAAGCTGATTCAATGAACAGATTCCTGTGTGCAGGGAAAAGATATTTCTTTGTGCCATCTACTGAAGTCTGTACACGTGAAGGTGTCGTGCGACCTACAACATATTTATCCTGCAGCATGGCTCTGGCCTTCTTTGACAGGTTGGTCATCTCTTCAATGCCAGCAACCTTCTTCTGATAAAGCCAGTTGCTTATCTGTGATGCTGTAAATCCAGGAAGGTCCAGCTCCTCCACTACCTGTCTGAGTTCTTCAGGCGTCTTTCCTAATAATGCTTCCCTGTTGTCCATCAAAAATAGATCTCCGCAATAATATTATCAAAAGGGACACCTCGTTGAAGCAGGATGTCACGTACTTCAACTACCATATCTGCGCTGCCGCAAAGGTAATACTTAATTTCCGGCCTTATATCATTACTTTCTTTTAAATAGGATGTTATCCTCCCTTCAATCAGTCCGGGCCCCTGCTCTCCCGTACAAAATCTCAGATAGCGTCCTTCCATTCTTTCTATAAAAAGATCCTGAAAGAAAAAATTGTCGCGGTAACGCGCTCCATGCAAAAGGGTACGATTGGCTGACTCACCCGACTCAGTCATTGACACGAAAGGGGCAATACCTGTGCCTGTGGCTATCCACCAGGAATTTTCGGGCGTTCTGGTAAAACGCCCGAAGGGTGATGAGATATACAACACATCTCCACTCTTCATGACGGCCATAGCTGGTGTAAGTACTCCATCCGGTTTTACATCATAAAGTATGCGCAAAGTCGGATGATCTTTCCCACAGGCAATACTGTACAGCCGTGGCTCATCATCAGGGTGTCGGGCTGCAGCAATAAGTTGTCCCGGGACAAAATCACTATGTTTCTCAATCTCCATCACATACACACCATGCACAATCTCAGTGTTGGAAATTACGGCCGCAGGTCTTAGTTCTATTCTCCTTCTTCCTGTTCCTGACATTTGATGTTAATACCTTATTTTTAAAACTTCACTTTTCTCACTGATGCTGTTGTCTGCATCCATAACAGCCACCTGGATTGTAAATCGCCCCCTTCCGGGCATTGTTTTGCTTTCAGGTTTGAAGACCCTGCTCCTTGTAATATATTCTGCTTCTCCGCCAGACTCGTTGGCTATATAAACCACATAACGCAATGGTTTTCCGGTAGTATTTGCACCTCTTGGAGCTTCCCAGGTGATAAGGCCGCGCTTGTATTTGAGGTTATTAACAGGTTCAGGCCTTGCTTTGTTCTGAAGCCACTCCATTGGGGGAACAGCTGCGATATCCCTGTACAGGGAATCTTCAAGTAGTTGGTTGAGATTGTTGTTTTTGCGAAGAAAATGGTTGTGGCTGTAAAAGGCACTGCCCTTTACATTTCGTAGACTTCTTGAAAATAATATCTGCTGTTTCAACTCATTAGGGTCATCCCAGTTTTCCTGGGTCCCATTGATTTTGTAAATCCCATGCCCAATATACAGGTGCCTGTCAGTGATATTGTCATTCCACCACTGGGCAAGCTTCAGGAAGTTGGCCGCTTTGTCGCGTGATGACCAGTAGATCTGAGGTATAACATAATCAATCCATCCCTGATGAGCCCATTTCACCACATCGGCATACAGATGATCATAGGATGTTACCCCTGCTCTGGTGTCACTTCCACGTGGGTCTTCACTCTTATTGCGCCACACTCCAAAGGGACTGATACCAAATTTCACATAAGCCTTTTCTGCATGAATGGCAGCACTGGCTTCCATTATAAATTTGTCAGTATTGGACCTCCTCCAGTCGTGGATGCTAAGATGACGTTCTTCCTCCGACCTGGCCTCATAGCTTGCTGAATCTTTGAAAACAAAGCCGGTAGCAGGGTATGGGTAGAAATAATCGTCAATATGAATAGCAGCGATGTCGTAGTTTCTTACTAACTCCCTTATAACTTCAGTCAGGTGATGTCTTACTTCCGGTATACCCGGATCGAAATACAACTTACCGTTGTATTCGACAACCCACTCCGGATGAAGTCTGGCAGGATGATTTTCTGTAAGTGAATCAGTACTGTGAAGTGATGCCCTGAAAGGATTTATCCATGCATGAAGTTCAATATTCCTTTTCTTACATTCATCCACCCAAAACTTAAGCGGGTCAAAACCGCCTTCAGGTGCGTTGCCTTGTTTTCCAGTTAGATAAACAGACCATGGCGCCAGGTTTGTAGGGTAAATGGCATCACCTGAAGGTCTTACCTGCAGGATGATGGTATTCATGCCCATTTTATGATGCAACTCAATTATATTGAGAGCCTCTTTCTTAAGTTCCTCAACACTCAGGGTTCTCTTTGAAGGCCAGTCAATGTTGGTGACTGTAGCAACCCATACACCCCTGAATTCGACAGGAAGTTGCCTGGTTCTGTTATCTGTACTCTCTGAAAAAGCAGGGTGGAAGGCTAATACGAAAAGCAGGGAAAGCGCGCAAGGCTTGAGTATTCGTAACTTCATAAATGTGCCTGAGTTTTGGCGACTAAGATAGTGTAATTATCCAAATTTTTACGATGTTTGTAAGTCATTAAGGCCGAAACAAACAATCCTCTGCATGTTGATACGATCCATAAAGACTAGTAACAGCTCCATTAGCAGGAAAGTGTTCAGAGGATTTATCATTATCCTGCTGATGCTATTGCTTGTATCGGCTGCTACCATTTACGGATTCCAAAGACTTAATCACTGGATCGAAAGTACGGAGAAGGTTGACCAGTTGCTTCGCCGAATTTACCTTGCCCGTATTGAGACCCGTAGCTTCTCCTTCTACAGTGAGACAACCGATATCTCGGTCGTTGACAGCCTTATCAATGAAATCAATAATGCTCTTGAAGATGCAAGGAATACACGGCTTTATTCAAAAAGTCGTACTGAATTAGAGCCGGTGGATGAATGGATTGATAAGTTCCATTCCTATTGGTTTAAGTTTATAAGTCTTCACGACAAGAGACTCCGTACCGAGCAACGTATGGATTCTCTATTTCACAGGATATTCTTGGCTGCCCAGGAGCCGCTACCGCGGCCTCCAGTAGGTTCAGCTCTCGCTAAGGGTGATGGAGTACATAACGAACTTCTGTTTCAATTACTTCATATCGAAGCTATTGAGAAGGAGATATGGGATTATCCCAGAGTAGTTGTAAGTCCTGATTCTGTAAGAATGGTGTTCCAGCGTATCAGGGCCCTTATCCCTCCCGAAGACATTGTCGCACCGGGGTCACATGCAGGTCAGGTACTTAAAAGCCTTAGCAGAGATCTTAGTGCTTATCAGAATGAAACTCTTGAACTGGCAAAGGCAATCTACGAGTTAAAGGAAGCAGAAGACATGCTGGTTGACAGTTCCCTGGCCGTACAGAAAACGGTAGAGGATGCCAACAACTATCACAACCAGGCGATGAAAGACTGGTCCAGATGGAGCCTTTGGATTATAATGATCATCATTGTCTCCTCTATTGCTTTCGGCTTTATAATGGCCATCCTCTATATAATAAGAGTTGCCGGTGAAGAGAAGCTAAGGGAGGCTAAGGATAAGCAGCTGGAGGAAAACAGAAAACTGCTAAATGATGTAATAAATAATAGTGCATCACTTATTTATGTCAAGGACCTAACGGGGAGATATACCTTGGTCAATCAACCTATGGAGGAGCTGCTTGGTATAGAGGCTCACCGTATTATCGGAAGAACTGATGAGGAAGTCTTTCCGCCTGAATATGCTCTACTTATTAGCAGCAATGACAAAGAGGTTATAAAGACCGGTAAACCCATCCAGGTAGAGGAATACATGGAGTCATCCTCTGGAAGGCGTACCTTCCTGTCTAACAAATTCCCTATACAGAACCAGGATGGAGAGGTAGTATCAATCGTAGGGGTCTCTACCGATATAACCGAATTGCGCAAGGCTCTCTCAGATCTTGAAAGGAGCCGTGAAAACTACCGTAACATTGTGTCTAACGTACCCGGTGTTGTATATATATGCCAGAATGATACAATGCGTACAATGCTTTTCATAAGCGGTGGGGTAGAGAAGCTTGTTGGACTTGGCATAAACTCATTTATAAAGGAGGGACAGTCTCTTATCCCATTTATCGAGAGAGAGGATGAGATAAAGGTGAGGGAGATTATCCGGCAGGCTGTACTGCGACAGAGACCATATGAGATGGAGTACAGGATTCGAGACCTTATGGGCAACCGTAAGTGGGTCTATGAGAAGGGGATGCCAGTATACGAACCTGATTCAACCAAGGTCACCCTTCAGGGGGTTATCATAGATATTACTGCACAAAAGGAAGCTCTGTCTGAGCTGATGCTGAGGGACAGACTTCTTGAAAGTGTTACCGAAGCAGTCAAGGAACTTATTGCAAATGATGATCCCAATGAGGCACTGGTTAGAGCTCTAAGGGTTATGAGTGCAGGTGCAGATGTGGACAGAGCCTTTGTTTTTGCCAACAAACAGGGTGGAAGCAATTCCAAAGTCTTTATCGAACACCTTGTCGAGATTGACCGTTCGGTGCTTGCTCCTATCAACAGGACTAATTTCGAACCTGTACCTTATGATTCTGTGTCTACGACATGGTATCACAGATTTACCCATGGTAAGGAGGTGGCTGAAAACTACCGCACTGCAAGTCCTGCAGAGGCAAGCTTTATGAAGAGCATGAATCTCAGTTCTATTATGCTTGTTCCCGTGTTTATGAAGGACCGGTTCTGGGGCTTCCTGGGCTTTGGGAACAATAATCTACCGGGCAACTGGAACGAATCTCATATAACGCTTTTCAAAGCTTTTGCTGCTACACTGGGTATCGTGTTGATGCGAAACGAGAGTGCTATCGAACTCCAGAAAGCCAAGGAGGCAGCGGAGGCCGCAACAAGGGCCAAGAGCGATTTCCTTGCACGTATGAGCCATGAGATACGCACTCCTCTTAATGCCATAATCGGTTGGACTCACCTGGGTATTGAGAAAATGGAATCATCAGAACATTCGGGTTATCTGAAAAGAATTCAGTCGTCTTCACGCTCCTTGCTAGGTATTATTAATGACATCCTCGATTTCTCTAAGATCGAAGCCGGTAGGCTCGATCTCGAACATATTGACTTCGACCTTGAGTCGGTTTTGCAAAACCTTGCTGATATAGTGTATTTCCGTGCTTACGAAAAGGGACTTAACCTGATTTTCAACTGTGATCCACAGGTGCCACTCGACCTTATTGGTGATCCGATGCGTATTGAACAGGTATTGGTCAACCTTGTAAACAATGCAATAAAGTTTACCGATCAGGGTGAAGTGATTGTAAATATTTCCCTTAAGTCGGAGGATGAGGGTAAGGCAGAACTCCTCTTTGCTGTTTCAGATACTGGTATCGGACTGAAGGATGATCAAAAAGCCAATCTTTTCAAGGCCTTTACGCAGGCCGACGTTTCTATAACAAGGAAATACGGTGGTACAGGCCTGGGACTAGCTATTTGTAAGCGACTTACCAATCTGATGGGTGGAACTATCTGGGTTGAAAGTGAATATGGCTCCGGCAGTACTTTCTTCTTTACAGTGAAGGCAGATATGCAAAAGGTTCAAAAGAAGGAACAGATGCGCAAGGCATTTGAGTCTGACGGAGAATTGGTCCTTGTTGCAGATGCTGGACGTACCACGAGCAATGCCTTCAGGAAGATGCTACAATACTTTGGTTTCAACGCAAGGGCTGTCAACTCCCGTAAGGATCTGCAGGTAGAACTTGAGAATGTGAGAAAGCTGGATCCGTTCAGGATTTTGTTCCTTGATACCAATATTTTTGGAGCAGATAATGATCTGGCTCTTGAGAGACTTGACAAGTACAAGGACTGTTTTGAACATCTGGTTCTATTCTGCACTCCATTTAATGAAACAGACCTAAAACGCCTTGTAGAGAACACCAATATTGTATTGCTCAACAAGCCTGTCAACTACACCCTGCTGTTTGATGCAATAATGGATGTGCTAGGTGGGGGTGTGGCAGGCGAAGGCCATGCCCCAAGGAGAAAGTTGTACAGGGATATGATTCGTGAAAGGAAACCACTCAGAGTACTTGTAGTAGATGACACTGCAAGTAATAGGGTGTTGGCTATGGAACTGCTGGCTATGGCATCGATAAAGTCGGATGTTGTCTCAGGAGGAAAGGAAGCAATAGACCTTGCTCTCTCGTACAAGGGCAAATGTCCCTATGACCTGGTTCTTATGGATATCAACATGCCTGAGATGGATGGCTTTGAAGCAACACGTAAGCTTAGAGAGGTAGCGGGCTGGAAGGATATTCCAATTGCTGCAATGACGGCAGATGCCTTTGCCGATGTGGAGCCCAAATGTCGTCAGGCTGGAATGAATGATATGGTGGCCAAACCCATAGACCCTGAAGACATGTTCAAGGTAATTTACCGCCTTGTATTTGGGCCTGAAGAAGTTGATACTGAGGTAACCGGCGTTGAGGATGAAACAGTTGTTTATGATTTTCCTGAGCTTGAAGGACTGAATGTTCAGGCTGGAATAAAGAGGATGGGAGGTCGCAGTGATTTGTACAAACGTCTGCTTAGAGGTTTCTGTCATGATTACAGGCAGTTTGAAGACAACTACAGAGAACTTGAAAAGGCCGGAAATACTGAAGGTATAAGGCGTATGCTTCACTCTCTCAAGGGTATGGCCGGCACTATGGAAGCATCAATTATCTATCCATTGTCAATACAGACCGAGAAGGCATATAAGGAAAACGATCCTCAGTTTGAATCCCTATTTGCAGATCTTGTAAGAGAACTGAATCTTATGATCGATAGGCTTGAGAATCTGTAGAATACAGATTGACAGGCGGGTGTTTGGGTCAGGTTTTGCAACCGACTGGTGTTTTTTTACGTATCGTTTTCTATGATCGCTGCACGTTGCCTGTGATAAGAAAATAGCTTATAGTATGAAGAAAAGCTGTATCCAACAAGTTCCTGGCTTGCTATTACTTTGCCTTGGATTGCTGATCCTGATGCTTTCATCTTGCTCGCTTTCTTCTGGTGATAAAACCGGACTCCCTTCATTGCCGCTTATCTCAATTGATTTCGACGGAGAGGTAGTTAACTCTGGAGTGTTACCTGTGGTTTTTAGGGGACATGGAAATGTGAGCTATACAGATGGAGTCGATGGCCAGGCTCTCGATTTGTCTCATACGGCATTATTCAGAAAACCTATAATAGTATCAAATGATCAGGTGACAAGGATTACGGACTATCCGGGAACTACCTTGTTGCTGTGGACCAGGTTATCGCCGTATGACTTTAATAACTATGTAATAGTTGGTCAGAAGAACGAGATAGAAGATTTTGAACCCTTTGGATGGACCATTGAGACCGGGAATTATGGTTCATGGAGCTGGCATATGACAGATGGAGTCAATGAAGCTCACTATAATCCGCTTCCTTCCAGACAACCTATCAATGACGGGAAATGGCACATGGTAGGTTTTTCGGTAAACTTCCAAAAGAAGGAGGTAAGACTATATTATGACGGAGTAACTGTAGCCATATATTCACTTGCACAAGAGGACTTTTCGATTTTCAACAGTCGTCTTTTTATTGGTGCAGACCCTTATTCTGCCGATCCTGTAAAAGACTGTTACAATGGAGTAATCGACAATCTGACGGTTTGGAGCCGGGTGTTGAGTGACAGTCAGGTAAAGGCGATTTTTGAACAGTATAAAGCTCCAGGTTTCAAACAACGTATGACTGTTCCTGATACTATTTCAGTTATGAGTTGGAACACCTGGGGAGGCGGTGTGCGTTCCGGTAAGTTTGTCGGGGTCCACAGAATTGCAGAAATAATACGTGAGTCAGGTGCTGATATTATATCAATGCAGGATGGCTTTGGGACTGAAGTGACTGTTGCTGAAATCCTGGGTTTTTATCTATACAAGAGAAGTGGTGGCTTGAGTGTGATTAGCCGCTATCCTCTGGGGGAAACTTATGATATATACAGAAGGAGGGCTTCTGGTGCAGTAACTGTAGAACTACCCAACGAAAATCCGATACTGTTTTGTCCGGTATATCTAAACTTCTCACCAAATAACGGCCCTTATATTATGTCGGGAGTTGCCGATCCAGATACATTGATGGCCAGGGAACTGGAAAGTCGGGGTGCTGAGATGCGATATATAGTTTGGGAACTTCAAACCTTGGTAGACCGTAATGATGATGTTCCACTTATACTTGCTGGTGATTTTAATTCGGGTTCTCATCTTGACTGGACTGAAGAGAATAAAGACCTGCATTATGGAGTTGCTCTCGAGTATCCCGCTACTTATGCATTGACCAGGGCAGGCTTTATTGACAGTTACCGTCAGCTCTATCCTGATGTAAGGGCATGGCCGGGACATACCTGGTCCCCAATTTTTAAAGAAGTACTTCACGATAGGGAAAGCTTTATCTTTTACAATGGATCCAGACTTGAACCCTTGCATTCAAGGGTAATTAATACACATGAGCTTAGCTTTCCTTCCGATCATGGAGCACTAATCACATCATTTAAGCTAAAAAAAAGTGATTTGAAGTAAGGGTTTTTTGTAATAATTTGGTCATTAGTTTAAATAGCAATTATACAATGACCCTTTCTGCGTGCGGTACAAAGAGTGACTCTGTGATTAATGAAACAGTATTTGAGATGCTGTTTAGGACTCACTATGCTTCTTTGGTGGTCTATGCACGAAGATTCCTCAACGATACCGATGCTGCAAGGGATGTGGTGCAGTCTGTTTTTATTCGTGTCTGGGAACGACGTGATGAAACCCCGATAGTCAACATTAAGGGTTACCTGGTTCAGTCAGTTCGCAACAGATGTATAAGCCTGATAAAGGATAGAAAAAGGACCGGAACCATAGAAGAGGCTGGTAGGCTAAAGGATGAAGAACCGGAACTGCCGGACAATGAACTTATTGAAAAAGTACAGGAAGTAATAGCAATGCTTCCTCCACAGTGTCAGAGAGTTTTTGTAATGAACCGCTTTGATGGTATGAAATACAAAGAGATTGCCGATAATTTGGGTATCTCGGTCAAGACAGTGGAGGTTCACATGGGTAAGGCTCTTAAGTTTATTAGGGAGAAATTACCTACAGCAATATATAGTTTACAAAGGTCTTAAACCGATCTCAGCAAAACGCAAAGATGATGAATACAGGTAATATGATAGACGAGATCAGGGCAGCCAGGATCCTGGCAGGTGAAGCATCCGATGCTGAGCTTAAGGAGCATAAACAGCTTCTTGAATCAGATTTAGGATATAGGGAGGAATGGAATGAATGGCTGAATGCGTGGCAGCTTGGTGATGATGCTGTGCTCCAGATGAATATCGATACTGATGGGGCTTTAGCTGAGTTGCTTGAAAAGGCCAAAACCAGGACTGTTGATGTTTCGGTTAGGAAGATCCGGGTCAGGGTGATGCGTTTGGCAGCTGCAGTAGCAGCTGTACTTACTATCGGCATTGGAATGAGATACTTGATCGACAACAGCAAATCCGAGTATCTGAACTACATAGCAGGGGACAGACTTCCTATGGAGATAAGCCTAAGCGATGGTAGTAAGGTAACACTCAACAGGGGAGCCAGCCTTGAAGTTGTACAACCTTTCAGGGGAAAGGAACGACGTGTAAGCCTCAGCGGCGAGGCCTGGTTTGAAGTTGCCCCTGATTCAAAGCATCCCTTTATAGTCGGTTCAGGCGAGTTCGAGGTCAGGGTCGTTGGTACCCAGTTTAATGTCCGTAATGTCGAAGGTGCTGAGACCTTCAATGTCGAGGTTCTTGAGGGTATTGTCGACCTGGTCAGACTTACAGGTACAGATTCACCACTTAGACTAAAAGCAGGTGATGGAGCTGTTTTCTATCACAGGACCAAAACTCTTGATAGGGTTAGATTCAGCATGAACAACATTGCCTGGAAAAGCGGTCGTATTAGTTTTGATGACAGTCCGCTGCTTGATGTTTTTGCAACTCTCGAACGAGTGTACGGGACCAGGCTAGTGGCCAATGATGCATCAATCCTTCAGGAAAGACTGGTTGGCACTTTCGCCTATGACGATTTCGATCATATCATCGATGTTGTATGCAGAACCTTCAATCTGCGATATGAGGGTGACAGCGCCATGATCATGGTATATCGAAACAACTAATTATGCAAGGCAGGGCTTATAGAAAACTGTTTATTCTACAATGCTTATTGTGGATACTGTCTTCGTTTTATGAACCCTGCACAGCACAGGATCCTGCCGGTGGCAGGATCCAGATCAGCTATTCTCAGCTTATTGATACCCTTAAAGTCATTCACGGTCTTGATTTTGCCTATGACGCCCTGGCTATAAATGCTGATTCAGTGATATTGGCCGATCCGGCAGATTTTTCTGACAGGGGAAGGATAGTCTCCTTTTTTGAGAATGACACTGTAGAGGTTAATATCATTGGCAGTCAGGTGATAATTGGGCGTAAGGCACAAAAGGATGATCCACTTCCGGGGATTATTACAGTGAGTGGAACTGTTGTTGACGCAGCATCATTAATGGGTATTCCCGGAGTCAACATCTTTGTTGAGGGTCATGCATTGGGAACAAGTACAAATCTTGACGGCCACTTTGTCTTCAAGATTCCTGCTACGATGGCAGGGCAACACTTGCTGTTTTCTGCCCTTGGTTATCAGGGTACGGGCATTAGCATTCCCGAAACAGATACTACCATTGAAATTGGGATGAAGAGTCATTCAATATGGTTGCCTGAGGTCAGGATTACAAGTGTGGATCCGTTGAGGGTAGTAAAGGAGGTAGAAAGGAGAAGCAAGGCAAATTACTCTTCAGATCATATGCTGCTTACGGGATTTTTCAGGGAGACCATCAAGCAGAATGGTCACTATGTTGACGTCTCGGAAGCTGTTATAGAGATTGTAAAGCCTCCATACAACAGAATCTCTGAGTTGGAGAAAGTTCGCTTTGTAAAGGGCAGGAAGGGTAGTGAGACATCGGCTATGGATCTTGTAAGGTTTAGGCTGGTAGGAGGACCCTACTATTTCTCGCAACTTGATATTATCCGAAACGGCGATTTCCTCCCCAAAGCTGAGTTGGCTCAGCAGTATAAGTACTCTTACAATGGGATGGATGAGGAATTTGGAAAACCGGTGTATAGGATTGGTTTCAAACCAGAAAGCGATAAAGAAGGAATTTATTATGAGGGTGAGATGCGTATTGACACTGTGTCTTTGGGTATGGTAAGTATTGACTTCAAGATGACTGAACCATCACTTAAACGTAGCCGTAGCATGCTTATCAAGAGGGATGCCAAGCGGTTTAAGACCAAACCTTATTATGCCCGCTATCTGGTACAGTATCGGCCATGGAACGGGATCTGGGTGCTGTCAAATGTAAAAGGTGAGTTAAGTGTAAGAATCTATGACCGTTCTGAAAAGGAAAAATCTGTATTTGAGACCGTTTCCGAACTGCTTATTACTGACTTTGAACCAACTACCGGGCGTATCAGATTCCCAGCTTCGGAATATTTCAGACCTGCCTATTCTCTTTCTGATCAGATAGGTGAGTTTGATCCCGATTTTTGGAAGTTCTACAATGTTATAAGTCCTGACGAAGCTCTGGAGTCAGTGCTTAAGCAAAGGAATCCCACTGAGTAAGCCGTGTGGCTGAATAAGTATTTGTGTGAGGTCCTTCCTGCAATGATTTTCAGTTTTTGTCGTTTATTATACCGTAAGGGATGCTGATTATTTGGCTTAAAAAGCTAAATTTATTGCGCAAAGCCCTTAATGAAGTATAATAAATTCTTCTCTATGTCAAAAACTGAGACAAACATACATCATGCGGAAGTCTTTGGGATGCCTTCCAAAGAATTTGACAGGGTTGTCGAAATACTGGGCAGGAATCCCAATCTCCTTGAACTTGAGATTTTCTCAATATTGTGGTCTGAGCATGCAAGCTATAAGCACTCACTGAAGTGGCTGAAACTGCTTCCTCGAAGTGGTTCCAATGTAGTTGTAGAAGCTGGAAGGGATATTTCCGGTGCTGTTGACATTGGAGATGATGAGGTTTGTGTGTTCAAACTGGAGTCTCACAATCACCCATGCGCGGTCCAACCCCGTCTAGGTGCATCTACAGGCCTCAGGGCAGTAACCAGAGATGTATTTGCTATGGGCGCCTTGCCATTGGCCTTCCTTGACTCACTCCGTTTCGGTAATGACAGCAGGGATACTGCACGTTGGCTCTTTGATGAGGTTATCAAGGGCCTTTCAGATTTTGAGAGACGTTTTGACGTACCCATAGTTGGAGGGGAGACCTTTTTCTGCGATACATTCAACTCCAGTCCCATTGTCAATAATATGGTTATTGGCGTAGCCAAAAAAGACGAGCTCGTTTCAGCTGTTGCCAGAGGCAAGGGCAACCTTATTGCGGTCATCGGACTTGCAACCGGAAGCGAAGGGGTTGACGGAGATGCCTTCGCTGCCGATGTGATCACAGGACATGGCACAAAGCAGACCACTTTCGATTTTATGAAGACTGCCGATGTTGAAAAGTCACTTTTCAGAATTATCAGGAAACTTATAGAGGAGAAACTTGTAATAGGTATTCAGCCGGTTGGCGGACAGGGAATTGTTGGTGCCATTACAGAAATGGCAGCCCGTGGTAATTCGGGTGTAACTGTTACAACCAAGGATGTACCCCGCCGTGACGAAGGCCTCTCACCACGTGATATTCTGGTGTCAGAAACCTGGGGGCGTCTGTTGCTGTGTTTTGATCCCGACAAGACAGAAAGAATTAAATCCATTGTACTTGAAGAGGGAGTTGACTTTGGTATCCTTGGAGAAGTAAACGACTCACGAAGGTTTCAACTTATTGAAGAGGGCGGACTACTGGCCGATATTCCTGTCGAATTTCTTGGTCTGGGAGGGAAAGCTCCAGTCTATGATCCTCCTTTTGAAGATGATGATGAGTATCCTGAATCTGTTGATATCGAGACCTTGCCTGAACCTGATCACTACCCTGCTGTGGTTCGCCGGATGATAAGTTCACTCAACCTTGTATCCAAAAAGGACCTCAGCAAGCAGTTTTACAGGTCTCTTAGTGAGGATGACCCAAGTGTCAAGTATCCTTCAGATGCCTCTATTATTGAGGTTAGTGAGAATGGGAAGTCGCTGTTGGCAACCATAGACTGCAACCCGGGCTATATGAATGGGGATGCTTACAAAGGAGCTCAGATTGCAGTTGCAGAGGCAGCCCGTAACATAATTTGTGCTGGTGGAACACCACTTGCTGTATCCGACTGTCTCAACTTTGGTAATCCGGCAGACCCGAAGGCCTATGGGGCCTTCGTGGCATCAGTTAAAGGAGTTGCAGATATATGTAAATATTTCAGCCTTCCGGTAATAAGTGGTAACGTAAGCTTTTACAACCAAAGGTCAGTAGAAGGTCGAATCGTACCCGTCACACCTTCTCCAATAATTGGAATGGTGGGACTGCTTAATGACAAGAAACACCATACTACATTGGCATTCAAGCATAAGGGCGATATGATCTTCCTGATTGGCCGCTCACGCAATGATGTCAATGGTTCTGAATATCTCCGCCGGATTCACAAAATAGATGAGACAGTTCCTCCATTCTTCGATATGCAGGAAGAGCGTGAGCTGCATCAGGTTATTTCTGGCCTGATTAACAAGCAACTTGTAAGGTCCGTGCATGATGTGTCCAACGGAGGCCTCTTCTTTACCCTGCTGGAGTGTGGTATTCCAATTGAGTTTGGCTTCGATATTACCACAGATGCCGAGATCCGCAAGGATGCCTTCCTCTTTGGAGAATCCCAGAGTCGCGTAGTTGTGTCAGTTGCCCCTGAGCAGCAGGATGACTTTGTCGATTACATGGTAGAGCAGGAATTCCCATTCTCAATCCTGGGTCACGTGACCAAGGGTGAGGTCAGGATAGATGACGAGTCCTATGGGTTTATTAGCGATATAAAAAAGGACTTTGAATCCTATCTTCAGAAATGGGTTGACGGACTGGTATAGTTAATTGTTATCTTTGCCGTGCAGACCGATGTCGGTCTACCTTTAAGTGCAGGACAGGAAATGAGTGTAAAACCATATAGCCCCGAAGGAGGCTCAAAAAAGGATCAGGTCAGACAGATGTTTGACCATATTGCCCCTAAGTACGATTTTCTTAACAGAACCCTTTCATTTGGCATTGATAAAATCTGGAGAAAAAGGGTTGTCAAGCTGCTTCGAAGGAAAGGAGCAATGCAAATTATGGATGTAGCAACCGGTACCGGAGACCTTGCAATTGCTATTGCAAGGTCGGTCAGGAATGCCGAGATCTGGGGTGTAGATCTCTCCTCAGGTATGCTTGAGCTGGCGGCCAAAAAGGTTGAGAAGAAAGGGTTGCAGGACAGAGTCAAACTACGTCAGGGAGATTCTGAAGCCCTTCCATTCGATGACAATAGCTTCGATGCAATCACAGTAGCCTTTGGGGTAAGAAACTTCGGTGATCTCAACAGGGGGCTGAGTGAGATGCAGAGAGTACTGCGACCAGCTGGTACACTCTATGTACTTGAGTTTTCAAGGCCATCCTCCTTCCCGATAAGGCAACTCTATGGTTTCTACTTTACCCGTATACTTCCTTGGTGGGGAGGGCTTGTATCAAAAGACAAGGCGGCCTATACTTATCTGCCGGCCTCTGTGTTGCAGTTTCCTGATGGTAAGGACTTTGAGGCGGAACTTGAAAAAGCAGGTCTTAAACCTATAAGGTCGTGGAAACAGACTTTTGGTATTGCTACAATTTATATTTCTGAAAAATAGTTGCAATAAATACAGGCTGCCGGCGTTATTAATTTTCCGGATATATCAACGCCTTTACATGAAGCACCTCACGTTTACCCTTTTGCTAATATCAGGATCTCTGTTTGCTCAACCGCAGGCTAAGGTTCCAAATTTGCCATGGTTTGATGACAAGGCTCTCAACTTTGGGTTCCTGATAGGCTTCAATGCAATGGATTACAAAGTGGTGTCAAAAGTTCCGGCTGAGCAGGGACCGGGTGGCCTCAGGTATGCTGATGTAGCTCAACTCAATCCTGGTATTAATATTGGTATGGTCACCAATTTCAGGATCAACCGTTATATAAGCCTTCGTGCCCTCCCTGGCATTAGTTTCGGACAACGTGATTTGCTGTTTGTTTCTGAAAATGGCGTGGAGGATGAGAAACCACTGGCAATCAAGTCCACCTATATAGAAATGCCTCTTGTTGTTAAGTTCAACGGAGCCCGCATGACTAATGTAAAACCCTTTTTTACTACAGGTATCAATCCCCGCTTCGACCTTGCCAAGAGCAAAAAGGATGGATTGATGATTAAGCCATTTGATGTGTACTGGGAACTGGGAGCCGGACTTGACTATTACCTGACTTATTTCAGGCTTTCTACCGAACTAAAGGTGTCAATAGGTCTGATGAATGTGCTGAATCCGAAAGGGACAGGCGAACCCGAAGATGTGTACTATTCGGATGTGCTTGACAGACTTACATCTAGAATGTTCCTGCTTACTTTTTACTTTGAATAGGCTTCCACCCGCCTGAACTCTGCACAGACAATGGCAGCCGAAACTCCCACATTGAGGGACTCCGAACCTCGGGAACCTGAATACATTGGAATGGTTATCTTGTCAGTAATGTATTCAGCTATGTTATCCCTGATGCCCCTTCCTTCATTACCTAGTACTATCACCGAAGGTGTCAGTAACTTTTCCTGATAAAGATTGTTGCCTTCGAGGAAGGTGCCATATACAGGATTGGAACATGACTTTGTATATGTGCCAAGGAATTCAGCAAGGTCAGCATAATGAACTCTAACCCCGGCAAGGGCACCCATTGTGGCTTGAACGACCTTGTTGTTGAAAACATCCACGGTATCCTTGCTGCAGATGATATTGTTGATGCCAAACCAGTCAGCCATCCGTATGATAGTGCCCAGATTTCCCGGATCCTGGATGCCGTCCAAAACCAGAGCCAGTTCCTGTTTAATGGCATTATAATTGATGGTGTACTTGGGCTGTTCGAAAAGTGCCAGTACCTGCTGGGGAGTTATCTGGAAAGAAATGGAGTCCAATTCCTTTTGACTGATCTCGATAATTTCAAAATGAACCAGAACTTTAGGAAGTTCCTTGCCAGGGGCAGCACAGATCAGCCTGGGCTTCATGCCGGATACAATTAGATCGGAAACTATTTTTGGTCCTTCGGCCAAAAATAGCTTGTACTCGTCACGGAATTTCTTGTTAGCCATTGAGGCTATCAGTTTCTTCTGTCTCTGGCTTAGC
>Ga0209510_1000892_pt1 | contig 37327 bp, 25 predicted proteins | sample BiotimSIPDNA_FD_185749 | JGI IMG/M metagenome (GOLD analysis project Ga0209510, IMG submission 185749) | Anaerobic biogas reactor microbial communites from Washington, USA - Biogas_R1 time_0 SIP DNA (SPAdes) (version 2) | ecosystem: Engineered > Bioreactor > Anaerobic > Unclassified | place...
TCGCTAAAAAGCAGCAGGGTCATCTGGGTGCTGAAGCACTTGGTAAACAGGTACGGGAAACCGGAGAACATACGCATGGACAACGGTCCAGAGTTTATAGCCAAAATAGCGCAAAACTGGAGCAAGATAAACGGGATAGAGTTCAAATATATACAACCGGGGAAACCCACTCAAAACGGTTGTCGGGATAAGAAAGATTTGTCTACTTTTGAACTGTACTAAAAAGGGGAAGCCTACATTGCCTGTAAATGGTTACAATCTATCTAGTTGTAACTTTTTGTTGAAACAAATATTCATTCTTTGTTTCTATTATTTAAAGGTTATCTTCTACATGTAATTTTCTTTAATGCATAACGATAACTTTGCTTCGATACATTGTGCAACATTCTCTAACCCGATGGATTTACATGTTTTTGTAACAGCTTTACTAAGCTGTCTGTTACTATTGGTTTTGAAATATAATCGTTACATCCAATCTCTAATAGTTTACTCCTGTCGCTGGGCATTGCATAAGCTGTTTGTGCAATAATTGGAATGTCCTGATTAAAAGTTCTGATTTGCCGGGTTGCTTCTTCTCCACTCATTACGGGCATTTTAATATCCATAAGCACCAATGATATATCATCATCATTCCGGAGCATCTCAACAGCTTCCTCACCATTCCACGCATGTACAATTCCGAATCCCTTATGCTCCAATAGATTTTTAAGGAATAAATAATTCATTTCGTCATCCTCGGCAACTAAAATTTTACTGTACTGCTTCAATCTCTTTTCTTTATCTTCCGGGGTATTTGTTTCAGCTTTGTCAGCTACTATTTCATCCTTTGGTATATTAAAAAAGAAAGTACTTCCTTTGCCTTCTTCAGACTCTACCCATAAATCGCCACCAAGCATCTGTGCATAAGCTTTGGCTATGGACAGACCCAACCCGAAACCTTCGTGTGACCTGCTAAGCGTTAAATCAGCCTGGACAAACCGGTCGAAAACAGCTTCAAGTCTATTTTCAGGAATTCCTATACCCGTATCTTTTACAAAAAATACAATCTCGTTGCCCTTATCTTTGCTGCCAATTTCTATTGTTCCATTGGTGTAAATTTCATTGCGTTGTTCCGATTCGATAAACCGGTCTTTAGCCTTCTCGTTTTCCCAGTTTGTATGTTGCCTGCTCATTAATATTCCTAAAATCATAGTGATAAACGGGTATAAGCCGGATATGGATAAAAAACAGTGCGTAAATCTAAACTATGTCCCGGTTGATACATCCATTGGTTGTACATAAAGAACAACCCAATAACACACAGTACAAGCACTTTAAATACATTGTTAACTAATGTGTTACACCAGGAGTCATTTCTGAAAGAGAAAATTTCAGGCAGGTTATTATTCAATTTTTATCGACAGAAGTTCATCTTTCTTACTTCAGTACATGACGAGACGGCTATATTATTGAATATCATCCATGCTGGCAGATTTAGGAAATGTGTGAAAGTTTTGTAATGTGCTTAGCAGCAAGATTCTGATATTAATCAACATAAATATTACGAATGAGACAAGTGTCTTTTTTGGGCATAAAATTGAGCTTCAACCAAATGCAACTTTAGGTGAATAATTTCGTATTATTATAAATACCAAATGCCTTACCTATGAAAATACGGTTACTCCTGCCATTCCTGCTTCTTGGACTGATTGGTATAGCCTCTTGCAGCAAATCCTCTGAGAAGCCCAAGGACAAACCTGTTGTGGAAGTCCCCGACGATCCCGATGACCCGGGGCCAACTGATCCTTCACAAACACTAATAATTCGCTTTGGCGGTGACAGTTACCAAAATAGTTCAACTCTGGAACTTGGTTATCGCAAGGATGCAATATTACTAATACTTGAAACCGAACCCGGATGGACAGCCACTGCCAGTGCTGATTGGATCAAACTTGCCAGCTATGAAGGTGAAGCTGGAAAAATGGGACTTATTGCCGGATTTGCTAAAAATGATTTCATTCCTCGCAGTGGCACGATAACATTCAAATCGGGTAACAAAACCCACATAATGACAATCGATCAGAGTGGAGCTCCACAACTCAGACTTACAATCGATGGTATTCAGGCGGACTTCGTCCTTGTAGAAGGCGGCAACTTCCTGATGGGGGATTCGGATCTTCCTGAATCCCGGTACCGTACCTCGGTCAATGTAAGCAGCTTCTATATGGCAACTACAGAGACTACTAATGCCCTTTGGGAGGCTGTTACAGGCTCTCTGCCATACGATGACCTGGAGGATTTTGAAGGCCATATGGAGTATGATCGCCCTAATCATCCTGTTAGCGGCGTAAGCTGGACTCTTGTAAATGAAATATTCTTTCCTGAACTAAGGAGGCAAACAGAGATAAACTTCCGCCTGCCTACTGAGGCAGAATGGGAATATGCTGCAGGTGGTGGGAAATACAAAGAGGGCTTTATCTATTCCGGCAGTAACACACTCAACGATGTGGCATGGAACTACCGCAATTGTGACGACAAACAGGAGGTGGGTCAATTGATGCCAAATGCACTTGGTCTCTACGATATGAGTGGTAATGTAAGTGAATGGTGCAGTGACTGGTATATAGCGCCATACCAAATGGAAGATGGTGTAAGCGATCCGACAGGACCAGCTACAGGCACACACAAGATAACACGTGGTGGTGACTTTTCTGAACAGGAGCTGTTTGGTCTGGGAACCTGCTATATACGCTATCGCTACCCTATTGTACCCGGTTGCTACGACGGCTGCTGGGGGAACTCAGGGCACCCCGATGAGCCGGAATGTTTCAGGTGTGATAAAACAGGCTTTCGTATAGTGCTGGCCTTTTAATGACAAAAATTCCAAATCATGAAACTGCTTTACATCTACTTTTTGATTGAACTACTGGGCCTTCTTAACAAGCTTGATGCACAGACTGTCGTTAGAATGCCTCTGCCCCAACAGGCAGAACTACCTCTTAGCGTGGAGGTCTTGTTTGATGAAGCCCTGCCAACCAATATTGCATCTGCAATTGGGATATTGGGATACGATATAATTGGGGGTACTGCCCCATATTCCTACTCCTGGCTGGAAGACGAAACTGTCCTCAAACAGGAAGAGACCTTTTTGCTGCAACCAAAAGCCGGGAAGAATTATTACTTACATGTCACTGACGAAAACAATTGCTCAGTGAAGGTGCCAATTAACGTAAGCGGAATTAAAGGCGGCATTTTACCTGAAGATGAAGCATCTGTTGCCAGTCTGATTCTATCAAGACAGCAATTGCGAATTATCCCTCCGAGAGACTTTGAAGGATCAATGGATGTGTACCTGATGAATGTGCTGGGGCAACGCCTCATGCACGCGCGAATTTCGGGAGAGACCGAAATTCCGCTAAATCTGTCTCCCGGTAACTATCTTATTTTGCAGAAGTGCGGTGAAAAGCATTATGTATCGAAACACATGCTTCCTTAACCTAATCATGTAAATCTCTATGATATGGAAAATTCCACTCCAAATACTTACACCCCTCAGAACTTCTCCAAAGGGGCTAACAGCGTCTTGTCTATTACATGTCTAACGCTTTTGCTGTGTATCCTCCCCTTTTCAATGTTGGCGCAAAGCCGGATGCAAACTGCACAAGATTTTCTGCAATCCAGCAGCTCGTTAAAATCAGCCTCTGACGTCTATCTTAAGTACGAAAGTACAGGAGAGGTTACAACACGCGTCGCTGTATTTGAAAGTGAGAATAATGGATTTGTACTTATTGCCGGAGATGATGAGCAACATAAGGTTGTGGGCTATGTTGACAATGGGAAATTCAATTACTACCAGGCACCTGAGGCACTTGTTGCGATATTAAGCTGGTACGAGGAGATTCCGATAAGCCAGTCTCATGCCCTACTCAAGTCGGGCAGCTCATACACACCTATCGCACCAATGTTGGATCAACGTGGTATAGCACTCAACCAGTTTCTGCATCCTGAAACAGGAAACTGTGCTACAGGCTGTGCGGCTACGGCTTTCTTACAAATAATGGCTTACCATCAATACCCGGCAAAAGGTAAGGGCTCTCACTGCTATAACCATCCGGTCATAGGGCAACTATGTACCGATATGGAAAACAGCTACTACGACTGGAATACTATGACAGAGGATGACTATGAAGCCTTGTCACTTCAGTTGGGTATAGCAATGGAAATGCAATATTGCTTGTCATATGAGATGATCGGTAGTGCACCCGGGCGTCCCAATTACGAATGGGTAATGCAAAACAATTTTGGCTACCATATGCATATGAGCAGCACCCAATCGTGGTACATGCAAAATGAACTGGAGCAGGAACGACCAATATATGTTGTAATACCTGGCAAGAGTGCATATCATGCCGTGGTTGTGGACGGAATGGACAGCGATGGACGTTTTCACGTGAACTTTGGCTGGGGAGGCGCCTACAACGGTTACTTTGATTTTTTAAGTAGCGACACTATACTTACCGGAAATAAGGAATTCTTTGCCAACGTTGCTCAGGCCGTTTATTTATCTCCTGAGCCCATTACTGTCAACGAGACTGATTCTCTGGCTCTCTTGGCTATCAACGAAGCTTTTGGGGGAGCCTTGGACTGGGACCTCCAATTGCCTGTGATTAGGTGGCCGGGGGTACTGGTGATGAACGGACGGGTGGTGGGCCTTAAAATTGACCGTTACAACGATCCCTTTGAGGGCTACCTGCCTGAGGAACTCGGCCAACTCAGCGAATTGCGCACCCTATATGTCACCGGAAAATTACACGGCACACTGCCGGATGCGCTGTACGATTTACCACAGTTGCGGGAGCTGACCCTGGATGCAGTGTACGGCAGCACGCTAAAAGGACAGTTGTCGGAAAAGCTCGTGCAGCTGCAAAAGCTGGAAAGCATCGACATTTCGCACCTGCTGGAAGGGCCTTTACCGGAGGCATTGGGACAACTTGGCAATCTGCGCGAGATCTATTTGTATGATAACAACTTGAGTGGGACGCTGCCCACATCAATTACAAATCTAAGCAAACTACGTTCCCTTACTATATCCTCATGTGGAATAGAAGGTGGACTGCCCATAGACATTGGGCGACTCAGTGCTTTGCAAAGCATTTACCTGAACAGCAATCGGCTGGAGGGGCCGCTTCCGGAGTCGCTGGGCGAACTGACCGGGTTGATCGGACTCGATTTGGCAAACAACCGTTTCAGTGGAGAAATTCCGGCTTCGCTGGGCAACTGCCGGGAGCTGCTGGGGCTTGATTTGCAAAACAACCTGCTGGAGGGTGCCATTCCACCCGAACTGGGGGCGCTGAGCCGACTATCTCGCCTGCCTTTTCAGGACAACCAATTCAGCAGTCTGCCCAATGAAATTGGGCAAATACAAGGCCTTACAAACATCAACCTGAACAACAACCAACTTACAAGTCTCCCGGAGGGCTTGCAGCAACTGAGTGGACTCAAGATACTGCAGGCGGCCAATAATGCTATTGCGACCCTACCCACTAACTTTGGGGCCTGGCGAGACTTAAAGGTGCTGAATCTGTCGCACAACCGCCTTACGGTCTTTCCCGAAGAGCTGTGCAACTTGCGTAAGCTGGAAGAGTTGGACCTCAGCCACAACCGCATTGAACGACTGCCCGCGGGCGTTGATGGCTTTAGGGTCCCTGCACTGCTGAAACTCAACAACAACGAACTCAGCGACAACATTCCCCTTGCCTTTTTGCAGGGCGACCACACCCTGTTTATGGGCTGGAACCGACTGCGCTATGAAAACATCCCGGAAGGGGATGCCTACCAGCAAGGGCTGGGCAACCAAAAAGAGGCTTTGTTGCGCGACAGTCTTTTTAAGGTACCGGCGGGAGAAAGCATCCACATCGACATCAGGGAGCTTACGGGTATGGACCATCCGGGAAACCGTTATTACTGGATGAAGTATCCTGAACAATGGGATTATACTTTCCACAACGAGGACTTTTTCAAAAACGAGAGTCCTGTACTGACAATTGAGATGTCTGAAGGTGACAAAGCCCAACGATACTACTGCAAGATTTTCAATGACCAGGTCCCAATGTATGACTGGGAATTTATGGGGAATCCGGAGAGATCCCCATTGTTAAACTATTTGAACACCCAAGCTATTACAGTGCTGCCAATGACAGAGCAGGAGCAACTCGAAGCAAGCTACCCCGAAAGCGTGGTACTGGATCTACAGCAGATTCCCAATGCCAGCCTTAATGACCGCAGGGTGGTTCTGGTGCCTCCTTTCAGCACAAGGGGCGACATAGCCTGGGAGGCTTCTGTAGATGGTACCACCTGGTATCGTATAGACGGGCAGATGAGCCAAAACGACCTGGCAGTCAATGTCGTCAGCTACAGTAGTACGCAACTGGTGCTGGAACCGATGACTACAGCCTGGTATCGTTGTGTGCTTGAGGAGAATGATTGCGATCCCTTGTATGGAACGCCTTTGAAGGTCTCATCTTTGGGACAAACCCTCTTTGATGAAATAGTTAATGTAGACCTTGAGGATTTTACTGTGGAGGTGGACAGTATTGAAGTGACTTTACCAAAAGGATTATCCCAGGGTGATTTCCGGCTGGTGATTACTAAGCTGGAGAATCCTCCGGCAGCCCCTGAGGGCCACCGGATGGGCTCGGTATATGACCTTACTGTTAGCTTTGGCTCTGTATTTACCCTACCCCTGGAAATAAAACTGAAGAATATCGACGTTGAGGGCATTGATGATAAAGATATTCCTAACTACCGTCCGGTTTACTATAATGAAGCTGAGCAAAAATGGGAAGCCTATAATGAGGGGGGCTTAATAATGGGTAAGAATGAGCTGTACTTTAAAACCTTCCACCTTACGAAGCTAGGCTGGTGGGAAATACAACACGGGTCTTACACGCATAGCTTTGAGAACGACCGTGTGAAGGTTATTTACCGTTATAAACCTCACTCTAAGGAAGATGGCCAATACCATGCCTATTATTTACTCAATATCGCCAAAGGTGGGACAAAGCCCTGGCATGACAGCAACACAGATCCCGATCAGGATGGTACTCCCTATCTGGTTCAGGATGTGGCCCACTACATGAAGGAGATCATGGATGCCTTTGAAGGAGCAGGATTGCCATACATGGGCCTTCGCAAGTTTATTGTCTATGTGGGTGATACCGGATCCGGCATTGTTAATAGAATTTTAGGATCCGGGGATGCCTTAGGCTACATCACAATGTCGGGTTACGCTGAAGGATATTTCTACCTCAACTCGTCCTATGCCTATGAGACCGATGATGTGCGAAGGACTCTGGCACACGAGTATATGCATTATACCCAACATGGATACTTTAACGTTGTGGCCGGCAATTATTTCTTTGCCGAGGCACACGCGCCGCTGGCCGACCGGCTGGTGTGGACTGCAGATGAAATGGAGGATACGGAGCCGGAACTTAATCTGATGGGGGCTTTGACGAGCACAAAGAACGGTCTCAGCATTTACGATTTGCTGGGGACTTCGTGGGATGCGGGGACAGCGAGCCTGTTTTCACTGGCAGAAAAGTTCACCATCAACTCGGCCGATGCCAATACTTCGAGTGCCTTTTTGCACTACATGCGCAGCTATCGAAACGGGACTCCGCTCAACGTGGCAAAAATACTGAGAGAACATCTGCTGAGTCTGGGCATCATCACCAATTGGAGCTGGCGGACCTATCTCAACAGTCAAATACAAAGCGATCTGGGATCGACCATTGGCAAGGAGTACGATGCCTGGGTGCGCTACCTGCTGGAGGGTAAAAACGAGAATTTCACCATCATCAATACCGCCGGCGGAAATCCTTTTACCCCGCTGATTAGCAATGCAGGCTCCGAAAAAAAAGGCACTTTCGCAACCCATGCGTCCTGGCTCTTCACCTCTGGCGACGATGTACCCAGGGAGGAGGTCTTGCAATTTACCGTGCCGCACCTCGCCTCACGCGTGGTGCTGCTGCACAACCAGACGGCCGACCGCAGTCTGGTCGTCAACTACGAGCGGCGGGACGAAAAGAACCCGGAGGAAATGGTGTATTACGGCTGGTGGGATCATGAGGCGAAACGCATGGTCTTTGAGGACTTATCGGACTCTACCAACTACGCCGTTATACTGGATGCCCGCACGGAGGAAGCCGAAAAAAACTTTCAGCACATGGCCCTCCTGCTCTTTGTCAACCAAAAGTGCCCCGATGTGGTGGCCCTGTCGGCCAACTTTTCGGCGGACATAAAACTGACCGCTACACCGGTCATCAATATCGATGCCTTGCTCTACGCCAATGTCAGCGACCAGGCAATCCACCATTACGACGATGGCAGTAAGGGAGCCTTTATTGTAACGGGACGAATGGACATATGGCGCCTGCTGCCATTGAATTATGCCTGGGAGTTGAACGATTACAACCGTACAAAGCGTATGCTAAATGATTCTACAGTAGTAATAGAAACCTCATTTAACGAGCGTATTGACATCACAAATGGCAAGGCTTTGCCAAATACTATCAATGAATGGAAGAAGCGCCAGAGCATTTTCTACAACCTTATCACTGGTAGAATGGAAATCATGCAAAGTACTGAAACGACCTCATCCTGGGGGGCTTACTACGATTATGAGAACGTCCCCCATGCAGCCAATACCTACCGCCGTACAGAAGAAATGCACCACATGGTAGTTGAGGACGTGTTCAACTTTATTACTGGTCCGATATCCAATATCTCGGATAAGGCCCATAGTTACGAGACAACCGGAACCTACCATACACAGTCCACGCTAAAGAAACTGGAGCATACGATTACTGACTTTAGTCTTGAAAGCAATGGTACAGTCACAGAAACAATGACCAAGACACTGACTGGAACAGACTATCCGGCTCAGGATGTAAAGGTTACGCTGTGGTTTACTTGTGAGTAGCTGGTATGCAGGCAGTGATATCGATAGAATGTTATATAGATAAACGTTTTCGATTAGTATTCTCAATAACACGGCAATGGGTTATAAAAAACATTTTTGCAGACAAATTAGTCTTTAATATGTGCAACAAAAGGCTTAGCTTACTTGTCATATAAGAAATATAATCTCACATAACAACTATGTCACATAAGCTTAATAAATACAGCAGCCTAATTACTCAGGACGACAGCCTTCCTGCTGCACAAGCCATGCTTCATGCAATCGGCATGGACGAAAATGACCAGAAAAAGGCCCAGATTGGCATAGTAAGTACGGGCTTTCAGGGCAATCCTTGTAATATGCACCTAAACGACCTGGCCACAGCCCTCAAGAAGGAAATTGACCGTCAGGAAAACCTCTATGGCCTTATATTTCACACAATAGGAGTTAGCGACGGTATTACAAACGGAACCACAGGAATGATGTACTCCCTCCCCTCTCGCGAACTAATTGCCGACTCTATTGAAACAGTTGTGTCAGCACAATTCTACGATGCTGTAGTACCCATAGTGGGTTGCGATAAGAATATGCCCGGAGCCTTAATTGCCATGGGACGATTGAACCGACCGGGGCTAATGATGTATGGGGGAACAGTGATGAAAGGCTCGTGGAAAGGGAAGGACCTAAATATTGTATCTGCTTTTGAGGCATATGGAGAACGTTTGCGAGGAAATATCTCAGACTTCGACTACAAGGGAATCATAAAACACAGTATTCCAGGTGCCGGTGCATGCGGAGGTATGTACACCGCCAATTCAATGGCAGCAGCCATTGAATGTATGGGTATGAGCCTTCCCTATTCTTCGTCAAACCCAGCTGTAAGTCCGGAAAAGCAAAATGAAGCATCACGAATTGCTAAGACAGTGCTGCTCTTATTGGAAAAAGATCTGAAGCCACGTGATATTATGACCCGCAAGGCATTTGAAAATGCTATTGCCCTTATAATGGCTCTTGGAGGTTCAACTAACGCTGTGATTCACCTTATTGCCATGGCTAAGGCAGTAGATGTTCAGCTAGGTATCGACGATTTCCAGGCCATTAGTGATAGGGTGCCCTATCTGGCCGACCTCAAGCCCAGTGGGGAATACCTCATGGAGGATCTGCACAATGTGGGTGGCATCCCAGCTGTTATGAAATTCTTGCTTAAAGAGGGTCTACTCGATGGCAACTGTATGACAGTTACCGGAAAAACTCTTGGTGAAAATCTGGAGGACGTTCCAGATTTAAAATCCGGACAAAAGATAATACGACCTCTGAGCAACCCGCTCAAGAAAACAGGTCACCTTCAAATTCTCTATGGCAACCTGGCACCAGAAGGTGCCGTTGCAAAAATTACCGGTAAAGAGGGTGAAAGCTTTGAAGGTCCTGCCCGCGTTTACGAAAATGAAGTCGAGGCAATTAAAGGAATCAAAAATGAGGTAAAACCGGGAGAAGTCATCGTGATTCGTAATAGCGGTCCTAAAGGGGGACCGGGGATGCCAGAAATGCTGAAGCCTACTGGTGCAGTAATGGGTGCAGGTTTAGGAAAGGAAGTTGCGCTGATAACCGACGGACGCTTTTCGGGAGGGTCACACGGTTTTGTGGTGGGACACATAACACCTGAAGCATATGAGGGTGGACCAATTGGCCTGATTAAAAATGGAGATATAATAAGTATTGATATTACGAGTAATAGTATTAATGTAAAACTTAGTGATGAGGAACTGGAGGCGCGTCGTAAACACTGGAAGCGAATTGAAGGCCCACAACTTACAGGAATATTAAAGAAATTCCGACGTTCAGTAAGCTCTGCATCATTGGGCTGCGTAACCGACTAATAAAATAGAAGCAATAGAAAAACTATCAAGAAAAATATGAAAACCCTGAATCTCTATCAGGTGGATGCCTTCACCGACCGCCAAGATTAAAGGCAATCCAGCCGCTGTTTGTATCCTTGACATCTGGTTTACACCGACCCTTGAGGTCGATTTGTGTGGGCATGCGACTCTTGTTGCTGCCTATAGATTGTTTGAGCTACATAGACAAGCATCCCGAAATTAGGTTTCATTCCATCATGAATTGAACAAGTGCTCTACTTCAGCTCCGACAAAATTATCTTAGTCTGCATCATGGTGGTTTTCATTGCTTTTTCCCTCACAGCAGGATCCTCACTGTTGACCAATTCGTAATACTCTATTGGAATAACCTGCCAGGAGAGTCCATACTTGTCCTTGCACCAACCGCAGGATCCCTCCTCACCTCCATTTGAAGTCAGAGCTTCCCAGTAATAATCAACCTCATCCTGATCTTTGCAGTTGATTACAAACGAAACTGCTTCGTTAAATTTGAAATAAGGACCTGGGAAAGGCTGATGAAATTCAACCTTGAAGTTGAAAAGCAAAGGGCAGAATCTGAATCTGCTTGTTATTCCATTCTAAGTCCCATTAGCAGTACATCGTCAGTTTGTTCGCCATTACCTTTCCAGTTTTCAAAGAATGAAGTAAAGGCCTTTTTCTGGGCATCCATAGGTAGAGGAGCATACTCCACCATCAGCTTCTTGAGTCCGGAAGTCTTAATCTTCTTGTCGTTGGGGCCACCAAACTGACTGGCATAACCGTCTGATGCCATGTAAAAACAGTCACCAGTCTGATACTCAAGTACATGATTTGTATAACTCTTGTACCGCAAGCCAATAGAAATAGGCATAGAATCAGCAGGTATAGCTTCCAGCACCCCTCCCCTTACCATGTAAAGCGGGTTGAAAGCGCCGGCAAACTGTATGGTTCGGCTTTCCCGGTTCAGGCTTATAACCGAGATATCCATTCCATCCTTTATCTCACTTGCTTCTGTCTGCTTAAATGCCTTGATTACCTCTTTCCTGAGCGTGTCTAATATAACAGAAGGTGTACATATCTTTTGCACAGCCACTATCTGATTAATCTGGGCCATGCCAAACATGCTCATAAAGGCTCCAGGGACTCCATGTCCTGTACTGTCGGCAACCACCACCACAACATTGTCCTCGACCTCACCTACCCAATAAAAGTCACCACTTACAATTTCTTTTGGTTGCAGGAAAACAAAATGGGGTGGCAGTAGACTCTTCATCAGTGCTGCATCGGGAAGGCTTGCAGACTGTATCTTGCGGGCATAGCGGATGCCCGCAGTCAACTTGCTGTTGATGGTCTCAACCTTTTCCATCAACCTTTCGTTTTGATCCCGGGCAAACTTAAGTGTCAGGTGATTCCTTACTCTTACCAGCAATTCAGGTATGTTAAAAGGCTTAGGAATATAATCAACAGCCCCGGCATCAAAGCCTTGTATTATGTTCTCACCGGTGGTTTGGGAAGTCAGGAAGATCACCGGAATATCACAGCACTCGGGCATAGTTTTCAGCCGTCTGCATGTTTCAAACCCGTCTATACCAGGCATGACGACATCCATCAGTATCAGGTCAGGCCGCGGATCTCCACAGGCCAGCTTCAACGCCTCCAATCCATTCTCGGCTATTAGAAGGCGATAATGCTTTAGCAGAATATCCTTGAGTATCTCAATGCTCAGACGACTGTCATCTACCACCAATATAAGTGATTTACTGTCTGACATATATACGGGTTTAGTTGAGCATCTCTCAATTTAGTTCAGTAAACGCTTAATTCCAACACTAATAACAGTTAAATATGGATTCAGGTTGCAGACAGTGTCAATATTTATCTTAAAAGAGCTTAATATCACCAACATCAGTTTTGCATAAAACCCAAAATAGGCCTAAATTCGCATCGCCAAAGAAAGACAATGCTGCTTATTGAAACCATAAGGAATCAGTTCAATCGCTTCGTAATATGGCGAGTTAAGAACATCTCGCATCAAAGCTTCCTGCTTATACTTGCCATGATTGTGGGACTCTGCAGCGGACTAGCAGCAGTGATTCTAAAAAACGCAATCCACGTAATTCACAATTTACTTACTGAGGGATTTGATTTTACGAGCTGGAACTACCTCTACCTGCTCTATCCAATGGCAGGAATCTTCATCACAATGCTCTTTGTCAGATATATCGTAAAAGACGACATCAGTCACGGGGTAACCAAGATCCTTTATGCGATATCGAAAAAAGACAGTAATATCAAACCTCATAACTCATTCACCTCTGTAATAGGCAGTAGCCTCACCATTGGCTTCGGCGGCTCGGTAGGAGCCGAGGCGCCGATAGTCCTTACTGGAGCATCCATCGGTTCGAACCTGGGCCGTATCTTTCACATGAACTACAAGACCATCACGATACTTATCGGGTGCGGAGCTGCAGGTGCCATCGCAGGTATTTTCAAAGCCCCCATGGCCGGCCTTATGTTTACTCTGGAGGTCTTGATGCTGGACCTTACTGCTGCTTCGATAATTCCTTTGCTGCTTTCTGCTGTTTGTGCAGCATCGGTTGCCTATTTTTTCCTCGGAAAGGCTGCTGAGTTTACTTTTATTCTGGATACTCCGTTTGAACTTGGGGCCCTACCCTATTATGTTGTACTGGGAGTACTGGGAGGTTTTGTCTCCCTTTATGTCACTTACGGCACCTTTTACCTTGAAAAAAGGATGGGTAAGATCAAAAATCCCTTCACAAAATGGCTGATCTGCGGTCTGGTTCTGAGTTTGTTGATCTTCCTCTTCCCTCCACTCTACGGTGAAGGTTATGATACAATAACAGCCATGTTGTCGGGGAGTATCGAGAACATTCTGAAAAACTCATTCTTCTATTCATTCAAGGATAGTATTGGAATTATCTTCCTGGTACTAATCATGATTATCGGCTTTAAGGTCGTGGCCTCGACCTTTACAAATGCCGGAGGTGGTGTGGGGGGTATCTTTGCACCCAGTTTGTTTATCGGTGCGGTAACAGGTTACTCACTTGCATTGCTGCTCAACCTGCTAAACATTAATGTGCCTGTCGCACACTTTACCCTTGTTGGAATGGCTGCACTGATGGCAGGGGTTATGCACGCACCACTGACTGCAATCTTCCTTATTGCAGAGATAACTAATGGCTATGCACTGTTTATTCCATTGATTCTGGTGTCTGCTCTATCCTTTCTTACACACAAGTATTTTGAGCCACACACAATCTATACAAAACGTCTTGCACGGAGAGGCGAACTGATTACCCATCATAAGGACAAGGCAGTATTGACACTGATGCGTCTCAACAAGGTAATTGAGACTGACTTTATGTGTATCTATCCGGAACAGACGCTTGGTGAACTTGTAAACGTGATTGCGAAATCCAAGAGAAACCTGTTCCCTGTAATAGACAGAAACCAGAAATTGCTTGGTGTGGTTGTACTTGATGATATCAGGGAGATAATGTTTAACAATGAGCTATATACTACAACCAAGGTCAAGCACCTGATGACATTCCCACCTGCCTTTATCGAAGAGGACGAACCAATGGAGAGTGTTATGAAGAAATTCGATGACACGGGTGCATGGAACCTGCCGGTTGTCAGAGATGGTAAATACCTTGGATTTGTATCCAAGTCGAAAATATTTTCAGTTTATAGGAAAGTACTTATACACTTTTCGGAAGAGTAGTGTAATTTTGGACATAGTTGTCACCCGCTTCAGCCTCGGTGAAGCGACGACCCAACCAACTTAAAATCAAGACATGAAGAGAGACGAAAAAATCTTTGAGCTGATTGACAAGGAACGTCAGCGTCAGATGAATGGTATCGAACTAATTGCATCGGAAAACTTTGTAAGTCCACAGGTCCTTGAGGCTATGGGCTCAGTGCTAACCAACAAATATGCCGAGGGTCTTCCGGGTGCCAGATACTATGGGGGCTGTCAGGTCGTTGACCAAAGTGAAAGCCTTGCTATAGAAAGACTGAAGGAATTGTTTGATGCAGAGTGGGCTAATGTCCAACCACATAGTGGTGCTCAAGCTAATATGGCAGTTCTGATGACCGTTCTAAATCCTGGTGACACATTTTTGGGTCTTGACCTGGCTCATGGAGGACACCTTTCTCACGGTTCACCGGTTAACAGCTCAGGTTTGCTATACAATCCAGTTGCATATGGTGTAAAAGAAGATACAGGTCTGGTTGACTACGATATGATGGAAGAACTGGCAATCAAGCATAAACCCAAACTGATTATCGGCGGTGCTTCTGCATATTCACGTGATTGGGATTACGAACGTATGCGTGCAATTGCCGACAAGGTAGGTGCTCTTCTTATGATTGACATGGCTCACCCTGCCGGTCTTATAGCTGCTGGTTTGCTTAAGAATCCTGTTAAATACGCTCATATAGTTACCTCTACCACTCACAAGACCCTAAGAGGTCCCCGTGGTGGTATTATCCTGCTTGGCAAGGACTTTGACAATCCTTTTGGCAAGACTACCAAGAAGGGTGAAATCAGGAAGATGTCATCATTGCTTGACTCAGCCGTATTCCCAGGAATTCAGGGTGGTCCACTGGAACACGTAATTGCAGCCAAGGCAGTTTCTTTCTACGAAGCACTGCAACCCGAGTACAAGGCTTATCAAAAACAGGTGCAAAGGAATGCCGCAGAAATGGCAAGACTCCTTACCGAAAAGGGATACAAGATTATTTCAGGCGGAACTGACAACCACAGCATGCTGGTTGACCTCCGTACTAAGTTCCCTGACCTGACTGGTAAAAAGGCAGAAAACAGCCTCGTAGCTGCTGACATCACAGCCAACAAGAACATGGTGCCATTCGACGACAGATCTCCTTTCCAAACATCAGGAATCCGTCTGGGTACCCCGGCCATTACAACACGTGGACTTAAGGAAGAGCATATCGCACCGATAGTTGATTTTATCGACCGCGTTCTGTCCAACCCCGATGACGAAAAGGTTATCTCTGAAGTCCACCACGAGGTTAACGCCATGATGAAGAACTTCCCGCTCTTTGCACAATAAAGAGTAAGGTTTGCTGCATTGGCCAGAATCATTAAAAACACATGATTAAGCTTTCACGATCTCAGAATTGGCCGTAGATGGAATTTTTAAAATGGGAGTGCCCCACTGGGGACTCCCATTTTGCACTTAATTAGTACCTTTCTAACCCGAAACAATTATCACCAGGTTTTGGTTATATAAACCTGACTTTAAATTACATTAAGATGCCATTGTTTTTCATAATAGTTTTATCGGTTCATGCCCTTGTAAATTTCTACATCGGAATACGTGGCTGGCAGGCTCTGGAATTTTATCCGGCCCTGCGTCCGTGGTTTGTCTTTTTGATTGTAATCGCATTCCTTGCATATCCAACAGGACGAATCCTTGAGAAGTTTTGGTATCACCCCATACCAATATCCTTGCACTGGTTTGGTGCCTTCTGGTTTGCCGTAATGCTCTATGCTACGCTGCTATTGCTATTTGTGGATCTGGCAAGAATAGTAAACCTCTTTGTGCCCTTTGTAGGGAAACTATCAGGTGGTAATATACCGGCTTTGAAACTAGCCGTCTTTGGTATTGTCTCGATGATTACAATATTTACCGTGGGACTGGGGCATATCAATGCCTGGACCCCAAAGATTGTAAGGCTTGATCTGGTTATTCCTAAACAGGCAGGACAGATGGAGTACCTAAGGATTGTTGCTGCCAGTGACATACATATGGGAACCATTATAGGAAAGCGGAGAACTGAGAAACTTGTAAATACAGTAAATAGTCTGAATCCCGATATAATCCTCTTTGCAGGTGACATAGTGGATGAAGATGTGGGTCCGGTAATCAAGCAGAACCTTGGAGCAAGTTTGCTACAACTGCATGCCCCCTATGGTGTCTATGCATGTACAGGGAATCACGAGTACATAGGTGGAGGTGAAAAACCTATTGCCTACCTGGAGGGACACGGAATTAAGGTTCTGAGAGATACTGCCCTGCTTATCAACAACAGTTTCTACGTAGTGGGAAGGGAGGACTTACACAAGCGCTTTGCTTCGGGTCAGGCAAGAAAGAGTCTTGATGAATTATTGAGTGATGCAGACAAGTCCAGACCATTGATTTTGCTGGACCATCAGCCGCAAAACCTACATGAGGCTGAAATAGCAGGAATTGACCTGCAATTGTCAGGACATACTCATTACGGACAGCTTTGGCCTTTGGGGTATGTGACAGATAGGATATTCGAACTTAGCAGAGGATACCTGCAAAAGGGGAATACACATTACTATGTAAGTACGGGATTTGGAACCTGGGGCCCTCCTGTAAGGACGGGCAACAGACCAGAGATTCTGGTTATTAATCTTTATTTCAAACAATAAGCCATTTCTTCAGAAGGATAGACTTAAGCTGGTCAACTCCAGCAGCTACTAAAATCAAAAAGGACAAGCACTGGATTTCCAGGCTTGTCCTTTTTTAATGTCTTTGGTTTACAGTTAAAACTGAGGAACCGACTCCTTTATCAACTGCTCAAGTCTTTCTATTTGCTGTTGCTTGTTAACCTCTCTCAGTTGGATAGCAGTATTTGTATAATACTGGTGGTTGGTGATAAATCTAAGTTGCAATTCATTCCATTCCTGCCATGTTCCAATCATATTTCTCTCCTGTAACTCCATGTAAAGGCTGTTGGACACAGGAATAAAGTCAGTTCTGCCAAGATAGTCAAGGTCTGAGTCGCACATGATCTGTTCAAGAATATCCTGTGGGTTGGGTGGCATTTTGGTAGCCATTATCAACCTGCACACTGTATCAATCTGTTCCTCTGTGAAATCATAAGCAGCAAGCTTCTCACGTGCCATTACGGTACTGTAATACTCGTGATCCTTATAACTTATTGTATGACCGGCATCATGAAACAATGCAGCAAGCTTTAGCAGCAGGATTTCTTCATCCGACACACCTTCAGCCCAACCTATTAGTTCAACCTCAGTTGTGACGTCAATAGTATGCTTAATATTATGGTAGTAAAGATTTCTTGGTAGTTTCTGCTCAAGGTAATCCAGGAGTTCCTCCTGAATATCCATAAACTTAAGTGTAAGATATTTAACCCTGAAATTATGGTTGGGTAGCAATGATGAAGACAAATCCATCAACTCTGGTAGCAGCCCGTCAACACCGTAAATATTAAGACTTCCCTTATACTTGACCGGAAGGCTTCCCAGTTCCCTGATCTTAAAAAACTCCTTTATCAACTCAGAAGTCATACCTGTCACTATAATTGAGTTAAGAGGTGCTGCCTCTCCCACTCTACAGGCAAAATTTATACTATCACCGGAGAAGTTGTAATCAGTGCTATTGTTGTTGCCCGGAGTGGCAACGACGGGTCCGGTATGAATACCAATTTTAAGATTCCAAAACTGTCTTCCATCCGGGGTCTTCTTTGCAGCTGCAGCGGCTTGCATTTCAATTGCAACCCTGATCATATCAATAGGGTTGGTACGATTCTCACCCTGCAGACCGGCAGCGAAAATCATATTGTCACCATAAGACTTAAGCCTTACAACATTGTATTCAAATGCAATATCTTCAAGGTCCATTATCAATTCATCAAGCTGGTCGACCAGATAAACCTGATCCTCCATCTTGTATAACTGATCGAAACCATTTATAGAAACGAAAAGAATTGAGACAGTTTTGATTCTTCTTGAAGCCCTGCGCTTATCCTTCGCATTCGCCTCATCTTCTGAAGAATACTTGACCAGTGAACTCTGAAAATGCTGATTTACCTCATCCAGATTATTGAAACGTTTCACCATCTCATCCAACTGCTCCTTCAACTCACGGTTTTGGGAGGCGAGACGTTGAATCCGTTCGATGTAGCTCTCAGGCTCATCCATCAAAAAGAGATCATTCAAAAGTAATTTCACGGCCAAGAAGTTAAGAGAAAAATTATCCCGCTCACATATCTACATACAAACATATATACGCACCAGGTACTCTAAAGTTCGAAAAGAATACACATAAATTCAATAAAATATTGTTGATTAACTCTAAAATAACAGATGCTATTTAACGTAATTGGCTCATTCTTCAAACATTATGATAAGTTAATTTTCTATTAGAAACCAACAAAAAAGCCTTCTACATACTCGATTGCATATGGAAGGCTTTCAAATATAGTATCAAACAGTAATTCTATTTTACATAACACATACAATATTCTTACTTTGCATAATTCAAACAATATTTGAACATAATAACAATTGGTTCATATATTCGTTTTATACAATTACGCTCCTAAATAGAAGATTCAAGAAGTTGACTGATCCTGCTTACTCGTTCACTAAGAGGGATTGCAACATCTATCCACTCAATGGAAAAGCCCCTGCGCTCCATACCTCTAAACCAGGTCATCTGGCGCTTGGCAAACTGGTGAATGGCAATATTGAGTTGTTCAAACATCTCCTCGTATGTCAGTTGTCCCTGGATATATTGGGTAACAAACTTATACTCAAGACCATAATAAATAAGGTCATCAGCAGAAATCCCCTCATCCAGCAGTTTCTTTACCTCTTCGATCAAGCCGGATTCAAGGCGTTGTTTAAGTCTGGCAGTTATCTTTCTGCGGCGTTCATCCCTGTCTATACTAACTCCGATAATCAGAGGATTAACCTCAGGTAGTTCCACCTCGATTTCAGGATGTGTACAATAGTACGTCTCTATCTCAATAGCTCTGATGGCGCGCTTCTTGGTATCAGTATCAGTAGAATTGTGCAGAATTCTGAATGAGGCAAGAATCTCCTCTAGTTCCTTAAGGGACTTATTTTCAAGCGACTTCCTCAACTCAGGGTTGGATGGCACATGTATCAGTTTAAATCTCTGAAGAACAGCCTCAATATACATACCCGTACCACCACATAATATTGGCCAATTACCTCTTGATTGAACCTCTTCAAAGGCCTTAAAGAAGTCATTCTGATACTCATACACATTGTACTTATAACCCGGTTCACGGATATCTATTAGATGATAGGGTACGGCCACTCCGTCAACCACATAATCGTCGTAGTCCTTTCCGGTTCCAAGGTCCATCCTGCGATAAATCTGTCTGGAATCCCCGCTTATCACCTCACCATCTATCTTTCTAGCAAGATTTGCAGCAAGAGAAGTCTTTCCTGATGCAGTTGGTCCGAGTATAACTACCAGATTATATTTTGATCCGCTCATTGAAAGTTTGTATTTTTCCAGACCAAAAATAAGAATTAATCCGGCTTGGTTCGGGATTTTTATACTTTTGCAGTTAAAACCGGAAAGATGTCTGAACTGAACAATATTTCAACAAAGGATTTATACAAGAACTTATTCAACAGGCTGTTCAATCTGATAATTAAGCCTGCATCGGAATGGAAAAAAATAGTATCCGAAAACAAGAACCTTAATGATGTTCTGTCGGAGTTTACCTTGCCCCTACTGGCTATAGTAACCCTGACAGCATTCCTGGATCATCTATTCAATTACCAGGGGTTTGAAATAGGTATTGCAGTAAAGAAGGCCCTTATTGTATTCACTTCTTTATTTGGAGGTCTGTACCTGGCGTATTATATACTGCGCAATTTGCTTCCAAAATTTGGTATTGAAAGTGAAAACGACAAAACCTTTAGTTTTGTCGCCTATTCCTCAGGTTATTGGTATCTTGTTACCTTTGTTACACTGCTGGCATCAGAACTATTAATACTGAAGCTATTTGGAATCTACAGCCTGTATATAGTCTGGAAGTACTTTGAAGTAGATAAAAAGCCGGAGAAATCACAAAAGATTCTCATAACTTTGGCAGTAGCGATAATCATTCACGCTGCTCCCATAATAATTCAGGTAGTCCTGAATAAACTGATTGGATAAATGACTGCAAATAACATAAATATAAAGAATCGCAGGGCATACTTTGATTTTGAGATTCTGGAGAAATTCTATGCCGGAATCCAACTGGCTGGTACTGAGATCAAGTCGATCCGTGCTGGAAAGGCAAGTCTTGTAGATTCGTTTTGTTTCTTTATTAAAGGTGAATTGTGGGTCAAAGGAATGAATATTGCTGAGTATTTTTATGGCACTTACAATAATCACCAACCTGCAAGGGAACGCAAGCTGCTCCTTCAGAAGAAGGAATTAATCAAACTTGAACGTAAGACCAAAGAAAGCGGACTTACCATAATTCCGCTGCGTCTCTTTATAAATGAGAGAGGTTATGCAAAACTTGAAATAGCCCTTGCCAAGGGTAAGAAGTTGCATGACAAACGTGATTCACTCAAGGAGAAGGATACAAACCGAGAAATGGACAGAGCGGTAAAGCGCTTTTAATTTATCAACATCTACGCAACCCTGTCATCATAACAGCATCTTTATCGTAAATTGCTGTAAGCACAAAATGCATCCAAATCATTCTGTGAGTAATATTGAAGAAATAATACAAGGGTGTAAGGAGGGGCAGCGGGATTCGCAGCGACGTCTTTATGAGATGTATGCCAGGAGCCTGTTGGCTGTTTGCATGCGCTATACCAAAAACAGAATGGAGGCTGAGGACTTTCTGCATGAGGGCTTTCTGAAGATCTTCGACAATATAGGCCAATTTGAAAGCAAAGGCTCCATTGAAGGTTGGCTACGCAGGGTAATGGTCAACAATATCCTAGAGAGCTACCGCAAAAATTCCAAATACAGCTTTGTGGACGACTCTGATATCAACCTTGCGGAACGTTATGATGACACGGAAGAAGATGACGGCATAGAAGTCAGTATGAGTGAACTACACGCACTTATCGAACAGTTGCCCGATAGGTACAAGCTGGTCTTTAAACTCTATGTGCTTGAGCAATTTTCTCATGAAGACATTGCAAAGTCGCTTAATATCTCGGTGGGAACAAGCAAATCCAACCTGGCAAGAGCACGTCAATGGCTTCAGAAACGGATTGATAAAAAAAAAGCTGAAAAAGAAAGAGCACTATGGCAGATTTGAACAAATTGGAAGAGCAATACAAAGAATGGGCTGACAATCAGGACGTGCTTCCATCCGCCAGTGTTTGGGACCGCATCGAGGCTTCACTTGATGCAAAACAAAAGAAAAAGGGATTAATACTTCCTTTTAACAGCAAATCATTTGCTGCAATTGCTGCTGTTTTCGTTGGAATCATGACCATTGGAATTGGTTTTTTCAGCATTATAGAACAAGAGACAGGAGTTCAGTTGGCTGATGATGCATTAAGCACATCAGAATTCAGTATCACATCAAGTAAAGGTGTTAATGTTTCCGGACATACCACAGGAGATAGTCCCGTTTTCAACCCCGGGGAAAACAAAACCGCTGGCTCTGAAAAACTTGCATCAAAGAATACCCTTTCTGCAGGTAGTTCAACTAAGGCTGCTTTAGGTTCCAATGAATCGGCAACAACATCAAATCAACCCGAAAGCAGGATTTTTACAACCAAGGTAAGTCCCGCTTTGGACTTAGCTAACGACCGTAGCTCAGCCGAAAGGATAAGCTATAACCAAAGCTACCCTTTGTTGGAAACCAGAAAGGTTGAGCAAAGCAAACTAAGCAATAGGAAGGCTGAAGATATTAAGGAGTGGGCCAGGGTGGAAACCGGAATCTTAGATATATATGAAGAACACAGAAAGGCTGAGCAACGTCGTCGTGTAGAGATTGGCGGAGCGGTATCCCCTATTTACAGTTACCGGCAAACATCGGGAAGTAGTATGATGGCTGCAGCATCTAGTAGTTCTTCTTATTCTGAAAAGGGACTAATCAGTACAGGTGGAGGTTTCAATGTGAATGTAGGACTTGGCAAAAACTGGGGTATTGAGTCAGGCGTACTGTATGCCAGAATGGGTCAGGAGGTTAGCTCCAGAGTTGATGATCGCATGGTCTATGGAATGTCATATCAGAATAATGGCTATGCAAACGTAAAGACAATTTCCCTTGACAATTCTATGGGACTGATCAGGCAAAATCAGGCCTCTGCTGAGGTAATACCATCAGATATACAGTCTTCTGCCAAGACTCAGTCTCTGCTGCTTGCATATAACACTGAAAGCAATAGTGAATCCGGGGCCACAGGATTCAGTCAATACATTGACTACATTGAGATTCCTTTGACCTTCAGATACTACGTAATCAACAGTAACAGCACCAGACTTTCGCTGTCTGCAGGAGTTAGTACGAATGTATTGATAGACAATGGAGCTTATTTGAAAGAAGATGGCAGCAGGCAAAAGATTGGGGAAACTGAGGGCTTGTCAACGATGAACTTTAGCACTCATGCAGGGATAGCTGTTACTGTGCCAATAGTTGGACCGCTGTCACTGAGGGTTGAACCACGCATCAACTATTTTCTCAACAGCATCAACGAAGGGTATCCCATAAAGTTTAAACCCTATTCAGCCGGCCTTTATACCGGACTCCAGTATTTTATAGGACGTTAAATGCAAGCTAGCGTAAAGACTTGACAGTTACACTTTTGTAACCAACATCACCATAAACGAATCTACGAACAGGAATCTTATATTAGGATAAATTGTGTTTTCATGGTTATCTGATTGCATCGCTGAGTGTCTGAAGCATATTGCTGAAGTGGCTGTTGGGATTGGCGACAAGCTCATCATAGGTGCCGGTCTCAACTGTATTGTCATCCTTCAGCACAATGATTCTGTCGGCCATCCTGATAGTAGAAAGTCGGTGACTTACTATTACCGATGTCCTGCCCCTGGTTATCGTGCGGATATACTTAAGCAGCCTGGCCTCCATAAAGGCATCCAGCGAACTTGTAGGTTCGTCGAGCAGTATAATCTGTCCGTTGTTGTAGAACGAGCGGGCAAGTGCTAAACTTTGCCACTGTCCGGGACTCATCTGACGGCTGCCTTCAAACAGTACGCCAAGGGTTGTGTCATAACCCTTCTCAAAACCTTCAATAACCTTGTCGATACCTGAATCTGCGGCTGCCTTCCTGATTAGTGCTTCATCTTCAGGCTGGCCGGCCTTACCAAACCAGATATTCTCCCGTGCAGTGACGTTGTAAAGGATAAAGTCCTGAAAAATAACACTGACATTGGCTACCCTATCCTTCGGGTCAATATCGTAAAGTGACACACCATCAATGGTAATATCACCTTCTACTGGCTTGTAGAGGCAGTTGAGCAGTTTGATAAGCGTCGATTTTCCCGCACCGTTGGCCCCCACCAGGGCAACGGTCTCTCCTGCCCCAATCGTCAGATTGAGGTTACGCAGGATCCACTTATTATTTGAAGGGTAGTGAAAACTTACATCTCGAAATTCAATACCCTTCCTGATAGGCGCAGGAAAGCTCTTCATCGTAGTCGTGGCAACAGTCTTTCTCCCCTCGTCGAGTTTGAGAAACTCAAACAGGTTGTCGAGAAACAAAGAATCTTCGTACAGTCCGGCCACCCTGCCAAGCAGCTCCTGCAGGTAGGAATAACCACGCTGCAAAGCCATAAAGTAGAGTACAACCTCACCAATGGTTATCTCACCTTCAAAGGCTCTATAGGCTATCATTCCATACACTGCAAAGAAGGCTATGGCAGCCAGTACCTGCACCAGACTCTCACGTCTGGTCTGGGCTAACAACAGCGCAAAACGACTTTGTCTCCACTGATCCTTTAATTTGAGATACCTTTCTCTGAAAAGCGAGCCCAAATCAAAGGCCCTTACCTCTTTTGCATAATCTGGTGCTGTAATTAGGCGGTTGTAATAGTTGACAGTTCGCTCCAGCCTCGTGTTATCCCGCTTGTAAATAAACAACTTCCTGGAATGACGCAGCCTTATCAGGGCTACAGGTGCAGTGATAAGCAGCAATATCACAAGAACAGCCCAGTGAACCTGAGTAAGGATACCAGCCATCAGGGTCAGGGTAATCAGGTTTTGTATCAATCCCATAACCCCGTAAAAGATGCGGGAAGGTCTGAATGAAGCTTCATTCAGGGCTCTGTAGAAAAGGCTCTGGTAATCAGGATGCTCAAAGTATCCGTAGTCAAGACCTGAAATCTTGTTGTGAATCAGCTTGTCAAAGAAGTCGGAAATAACATAGGACTGTTTCTCTCTAACAAGCAAACTGGCAGAAGCTGAAAGGGCATTGATCAGGAAAACCACCCCGGCAAAGATCAAAACCTGAATAATCCTGTCAAAATCGCGCTCCGCCACAGGTAGGTCTGCAACAAACTGGATCTCGTCAACAAGCAATTTGACAAGATAGAGAAGCATCAGCGGAAGAATACCACGTACCACAATAAGGGCTCCGTTGGCCATACTCCAGACAGGAGAACTACTCCAGACATATCCCAGGATTACCTTTATGTGGTTAAACGATTTTCTCACCTTGCAGACTTGAATTTGGTCAGGGCAATAGCCCAAAAGCCCGGTCAGAGCCGGGCTTCTCTATATTTGTAAGCAGCTTATTTGTTGAATATTCTCCTAAGTGCACCTGTAGCAGGATCCAGTTCCACTCCTACTCCGGGGCCATCTATCAGGTCGGCAGGAAGTCTGAGCAGTTGTCCATACTGAGCCAGGAATACTTCCTCTGATAGCATTTGCACAGTCCTGTCAATCACCCTGACCCTGGCCTTTGCAGGATTGATATAGGTAAGTCCCCTTGTATTCTCACTTTTTGGAGTTTCCAGGGCCACATAATCGGTATTGTTGCCATCCAGCACCTCTACCTCAAGATAAACGGGAGTACCACTTACGTCCATTTTGTCGAGGAAGCCCTTCTTGTCGGAAAAGCGTATTAACACAGTGTTTATCGACCTCTCAGGGCCGGGGTAGTAATCGATTACCCTTGTTACACGTTCCCTGATTTCCTTACCGACAAAAAGTGATAGGTAAGCCTTCTCAAGTCTGTCCATCTCCTCAAGCAATACCTTAACATCACCTGATACCTGAAGCTCCCCGCTGATTATCTCGGTTCTTATCTCCCTGAGACGGTATATCTCCTTGGCAACTTCCTCAGCCATGGCGGTAGTGCTGCTCTTGATAAGCTGTTCCTCACTCATCGGCACATCATTGAAATTTACCTCAGCAAGTGTTAGTGCTTCCTTAGTAGCTTTTCCGTCACCACGTGGATGTCCCCAACCCATTGATGGCTCAAATCCAAAGGGATGTTCAGCATCACGAGAAAATTGCCTGTGCGGAGGCAGGTTAAGCCCCAGTAGGACACCCTCTTTGCTAAGCGTCAAAGCCGCCATAGAAGGGAAGCCAACAGTGTTTACTTTAAAAAGGCGGCTCTTATCGGGTTGTCCGACAGTCCTCACCTTAGCATCCACAAGCGACCATTCTTCAGAGTCCTCAGTTATTACGTCAGTGATATTGAGGTAACGTTGAGAGAACCTGTAAAACGGACCGGCTTTACGAATACGCTTTTCAGCTGTTATCTCAATCTGCAATGAGGTAGTTGGCAAATAATAATACAAACCGTGAGCATTGGGTTCTTCACTACCTACGGGCTGTGCAGTGCCCTGACTCAGGGGTCGTCCTGATGTACAGGCAGCCAGAGCTGCCAGACCTAAAGAGAAAAGAATAGGTTTTATCTTCATTTTCATCGTTTATCTATTTCTGAATACTACTTATAGCTTTCCCTAAATACCTGATAATATCAGATGCTGTCAAAGCTGCTTCACCCTCTTCTTCCATTGCCATATCCCCGGCAAGTCCATGAATATACGCTCCTGCTCTGGCAGCATCGAGAGCTGCAATACCCTGACCAAGCAGTGACAGGATGATACCTGTCAACACATCCCCACTACCTGCAGTAGCCATTCCCGGATTGCCAGTCGGGTTGAAATAACAACTACCATCGGGTGATATCACGGCTGTATAAGCCCCTTTGAGAACCAGCACGACCTTGTGGGTGGCACTGAATTCGACAGCTTTTTCAAGTCTGTGGAAGTCATCGTTCCAGTCACCAACCAGACGCCTAAACTCACCCGGATGTGGGGTCAGCACTGTGTTCTTCGGAAGCTTTGACAGCAAAGACTGTTCCGAAGCCAATATAGTGATGGCATCTGCGTCTACAACGAGTGAACGCTCTCCTATATTGTCTAGCAGGTCGGAAAAAGCTCTTACGCAATTGGGCTTGCAGCCTATGGCAGGTCCAACTCCTACTGCCTTGAAAGGATCGAGCGGTGGAAACTCGGTAAACATGATATCTGAACGGTCGATGCTAACCATAGCTTCTGGTACGGAGCAATGCATCACATGGCAGGTCTTGTTGGGTAACTGCACAGTAAGCAGTCCCGCCCCTGTCTTCAAACAAGCTCTGGCGGCAAGCACAGCGGCACCCATACGACCAAAGCTTCCGGCAATAAGAAGGTCATGGCCGAAGTTGCCCTTGTGGGCAAATTTAGGTCTCCTTGGTAGAATAGCCTTGACCTCCTCCTTTTCGGTAAGATACCAGGGCGTCTGCATCTCTGCCATTTTCTTTTGGTGCAAACCAATGGGTAGTATTTCCCATTCACCAACGAATTGCTCGTTCTCGGGGAAGAGGAAACTTAGCTTGGGAAACTGAAAAGTATAGGTACGTGTAGCTCTGATAATTCCTTCGGGGTTGTTGCCTGCATTTGACTCTCCCATAAGTCCGGATGGAATGTCGATTGCAATAACCTCAGCATTCCATGAATTGACTATCCTGACCAGCTCAAGGAATACTCCGGATAGCGGCCTGTTAAGCCCGCTGCCGAAAAGACCGTCAAGCACAACACAGGAAGGATCCGGTTCAGGCAGAAGACCACCTTTGTCGAGTTCGATAACTCTGGCCTGTCTCAGATGCTGCAAACGATCCCTGTTGGTTTGTGTATCAGGTGACAGCCCTTCCGATTTGGGCAGAACAATATCGACCTCGTAGCCCGCAAGTATCAACATGCGACCAGTTGCAATAGCGTCACCCCCATTATTGCCGGGACCTGCCAGAACTATAAACCTCCGCCCTTCATATCTCTCCTTGATGGTATCAAAGAGCCTGCGGGCCGCACGTTCCATCAGATTGACCGACAGAATGGGCTCATGCTCGACGGTATAGGAATCTATCTCAGCTATGGCCTTTACAGGGAATATCTTCATTGAAGTCGTTTTTCTGATATAAATAAACGGATTGAACACGTATTATGCAAGCAAATTTAAGGATAATCAAGCATTGAAACACGCAGAAAATGGCGGCAGGTGTCTGCAAATAGGAATAAGAGGATATTTCTGCGCCGTAAATTCAGGAAGCGGGCAATCCCCTACGTAATTTTAGGAAAGGATGCGTCACTAGAATAAAGCATATCACAGTTCGAGAGATCAGTATAACAACAACTACATTCAGGCCTATAAATAAAAAGAGGCTGCCTGTTTTACCAGACAGCCCCTTAACTTAGATTATATACAGTACTTATTCGCTTTGTCCTTCCTTGTCACTGTGCTGCCATTTGTTTAGCAGCGGAGACAGTGCAAACACTACCACACCAGTTGCCAAAGCAATGATAAACAGATAGAAGAATACATTGCTGTAAATATGGATGGTCTTGGTAGGTCCCACAAAAGGATTCATCACATTACCAAAATTGGCATAACCGCCTTCCGGTTCGCTAACCATTTCAAGTTGCAACTCACGTCCATCAGCTACATAGAAGTTTTCAAGCACATTGATAGTACTGACTGATTTCTTGATTGCAGTAGAAGCAGGAACCTTCACATTCAAGGCAGTATTGATAGCCACTGGCGCAAACACTTCCTCGTTTGAAATAGTGATAATCATTTCACCATAGGTAACCCTTTCCTGCTTTTCAGTTTCAAATGCTCTGAAGCTGATTGTATCAACCACACCGGCTTGCAATACTGAATCAGGCAGTTCGTATGCATTGTAAACGAACTCATCGTTTTCAAATGTATAGCTTCCGTACTTAGCCTGACCATTGATATCAAAAGTAACAAGGTCGCCTGTTGGGTCAAGTAGCGGAGTCCTCAGACCTGTCCTGACTTCCGCACCAGGCTTCAGTGCCCGGTACACCCTGAAGATAGTATCATTTGTCACCTTTACCTCACCAACACCCTTGGCAACCTCAAAGGTAACAGCAAGTGGTTCTGAGTAAAGAGTGTCACTTTCATTAACCACATAGGTCCTGATCAGAAACGTGTCATTTCCAAGAAATTTGGCTTTAGCCTCGTACTGCAGACCTGTTTCCATAAACCTCTCAGTAGAGGTAAACTTAGCTATAGTACCACCAAGGAATTGAGCCATGGCTATTGAAAGGAACCAGGCACCCATAATCATACTTACCAGTTTGGCAGGAGCAAGACGAGTAACCATTGACAGTCCTACAGGAGACAAGCAAAGTTCACCAGAAGTGTGAAGCATGTAACCCAGTATCAGGAAGATCATAGATACCATACCATTGTCACCGGCAAGTGAAGCTCCCAACACGAATGCACCGAAACCAAGACCGAGGAGTACCAGACCCATAGCAAACTTAACAGGAGTATTGGGCTCCCTGTTGCGGCGAGACAGTGCTATCCACAGAGTTGAAAATATAGGAGCAAGCAGGATGATAAACAATGGGTTGACAGACTGGAATATCGAAGTAGGCAGTGTGAAACCAAACAACTGACGGTTTACATTATAGTCGGTAAACAGTGTGATTGAACTACCTGCTTGTTCGAAGAATGCCCAGAAAGTGATTGAGAAAAATGCAAGTACTATGATAACCCACATACGTTCCCTTTCGATCTTGGTCATCCTGATAGACATAATAAGTAATGTCAGGAATACCAGTCCCACAAAGGGAGGCAGGAAGTGGTCAAGCAGGTTGAAATTCCATAGCAGGATACCAATAAGCGGCACAGCAACGAAAGTACCTATGTAAATAAACATTTCCCTACTAAGGCCCAGAAAGACACTCTTGGTAAGCAGTGCAGGATTTGGAGGAGTTCCGTTATCGTCAGCAAAATTCTTTTTAGAAAGTGAGAAGTTGATCAAACCAGCTATCATACCGATACCGGCAAGACCGAAACCATAATGCCATCCGAAGAGTTCACCAACAAGTCCGCAGGTAAGTGGAGAAAAGAATGCTCCAAGGTTGATACCCATGTAGAAGATTGTAAATCCGCCGTCACGTCTGCTGTCACCTGGTTCGTACAGCTTTCCAACCATTGAAGAGATATTTGGCTTAAAGAAACCGTTACCGATTATTATGAAAGCCATACCGGTGAAGAAGAAGAACTGACTCTCGATAGTCATGGCAAACATACCGATTGCCATCATCACGCCCCCCAGGAATATAGCCTTTCGGTAACCAAGTATCTGGTCGGCTATAATACCTCCGATAAACGGTGTGGCGTAAACCAACGCCGTATAAGCAGCATAAATTCCGTAAGCTGTTGTATCACCATACAACATTTGCCTGGTCATGTACAGGATAAGTAGAGCCCTCATTCCATAGTAGCTAAACCTTTCCCACATTTCAGTGAAAAACAGGCTGTACAAACCCCTTGGATGCTTCTGTCCCATATTTTTATAAAATTAAATATACGTTTGCCCCCGCCCTGCTTTCAGAGCCGGTATGGTATCGAACACTAAATATTTCAAGAAAAACAGTTCAAAATTAAAACTTTTTGGGTGGGAAAAAGCAAACAATCGTCATAAATTGCTCTGCCGAGCAATTTATATCAGCTATTGAAAAAGTCCTGAACCATCCGTCTGATACTCTTTCCGGAGATCTTCGAATAGTCTACATCTTCCTTTTTAATGAAAACAAAAGAGGAAATATCATCCTGGGCCTTCATGCCCTGAAAATCACGTACTGTGCAGATAAAAGCGAGATCTGTAGTATAGACTTTGAAGCCGGAGAATACATACTCGTTAGGATAGGAAACGAAATACCTGTAGTCTTCGATTTCAAGACCGAGCTCCTCGCGAACCTCTCTGATCAGAGCTTCTTCGGCACTCTCATTACGTTCTACAAAACCTCCAGGGAGGTCAAGCATCCCTTTGTCCGGTTCGATACCACGGACAGTGAGTAACAGCTCTTTTTTTTCGTTGATGATAAGGGCTGCAACAGCAGCTGCAGAGTTAGTAAAAAAATGGAATTCACAACTGCCGCATTTGAACGAATGGTCCTTTTGCGGCAGGAAATGGGGTGAACCGCACCTGGGGCAGTACCTGATCACTATATTTGGTTCGGTTCTGTCCATTCTAGAATCCATTTAGTTTCATGGTCACTGTCGGAATCAGTAACAAAGCTCCGAGTATTATCATAATCAGGATCAAAGGAGCAATCCATTTTGCCCATTTGGCAAAGGGAATACGGGCAACTCCCAGCACACCGATCAATACTCCTGAAGTTGGAGTGATAAGGTTTGTAAAACCGTCACCAAACTGATAAGCCATCACAGTTGCCTGTCTTGAGAGTCCCACAAGGTCACTGAAAGGAGCCATAATTGGCATAGTCAGTGCAGCCTTGGCCGAACCTGAAGGTATAACGATATTGATTGCAGTCTGTATCATATACATAATCTCAACGGTCGCCACCTGACCCAGATCGCGCATTCCGCCGGCCATTGAGTGCAATATAGTATGAATAATCTTACCGTCTTCGAGAATAATAATAATACCTCCACCAAGGCCGACCACAAGGGCGGCCGACAGTATATCACCAGCTCCCTCGAGAAACAGTCTGGTGATATCATCCGGACCTTTGCCCATTGCAGCACCCGAAAGTACACCCATTGCAAAGAACAGAGCTGCAATTTCCATTATATACCATTCATAACCCATCACCCCTACAATCAGGAAAATAATTGTAAAGCCCAGCAGGTTTAATACAAACACTGCCGAAGACTTGCGTAGGGACAGAAAGCCGAAAAGAGCGAATACAAGAGTAAGGGCAGGAAGGAACCAAAACTCAATTGATTTCTCTCCTATCTTGAGTGCTGTTTGGGGGTAGTAAACTGAAAAGAGCACAAGTGAAGCAAGAATAGCAAAATAAGTGTACCATGAGGACTTAAAGGTAATATCCTTGTTATCGTCCTCTTTGGTGTGAACAAACTTGCGCCAGTGATCATCCTCCTCGTAAACAGAAGAAGCCTTAGGGTTGCGCTTTATCTTATGGGCATGGTGCAGTATAAAGCTTATACCTGCTACGTTAATCACCAACCAACATATCATACGATACTCTATACCTGAAAATAAAGGCAGTCCGGCAATACCCTGCGCTATACCGATTGTAAAGGGATTCAGGATAGCACCAGCAAAACCAAGTCCAGAGGCCACGAAGACCATTCCCACACCGGTAAGTGAATCATAACCCATTGATATGGCCAGTGGCACCAGTATTATTATAAAAGCTATGGTCTCCTCACTCATGCCAAACACGGCTCCAAAGATTGAGAACATAAGCATAATCAGGACAATAACTATATTGTTGGTCCCAAGCCTGCGCATAAATGAGTATTTGTCCAGTCCGGCAGTGAATTTCAAAAATGAACTGATACCTGCATCAATGGCTTTGGAATCGTTAATTATCCAGAATGCACCACCAATCATCAGAATGAAGACCACAATACCTGCCTGGCGCTCAAATCCATTGAACATGGCAGAAAAGACTTGCCAGGTCTGAGGTTGACTTTCAATATTATGAAAGACTGGCATCTCACCGGGAACCTCAGATGGACGGTATTCTCCACCCGGTACAAACCAGGTAGCAACTGCTGCAATAAGAATCAGGGCAAATACGATAACGTAAGTGTGAGGTATCTTTTTAAACATATTAAAACAGATTTTGAAGTGGCAAAAATAAATTAATCTGCCGATTAATCAACCGGTATTAATCAGGAGTTATCGTTGCTTATGGTGTAATATAAACATAATACACAGGCCCTATTAACAATAATTAACATTAAGTCATTTCGTGTTATTGTAAATAATACAGATATTTGTTCGGGGATTTTTATAAAACTTGAATTTAGTTAATCAGTTTTTAAGGATGTGCAGCAATGCCATCCTTTTTTTTATGTTCCTGACTTAACATGAATTAACTAGATTTGAGTCATTTTCACCGATTTACAACATACCTTTGTCCCAGATTTCTTTTCATAGATTTGGATTTGGTTAACAAGGCTGATTTAAGGGGAAAGGGCAGATTTTTATAAATCTGTCCTTTTTTTGTTTTTGGTAATTCGACGAATTTTCTTACATTTCTGACACTTTAAATCATTAGTAAACTGTTAGCCAAGGTATGGACAATCTATTTTTGAAATATATGAGTGAGCGGAGTGGAAGTAAAAAGCGAAGAGAAGAAGCTCCCAAACTCAGAGGTCCGGTAATTACCATTTCCAGGGAATATGGATGCCCCGCCAAACGAATAGCCAGAAAACTGGCAGACACCTTTACTGAGAAGAACCGCAGATTGGGGCATGATGCAGAATGGAAGTGGATAAGTAAGGAAATCATTGACGAATCAGCTCGTCAGTTAAAACTATCCCCCTCAGTAATTCAGGACATTTCAAGTTATCGCACCAGAGGTTTTTTCGATCACCTTGCACATTTTTTCTCAGATGAGTATTATCCCGGTGATGTAAAGGTTAAGAATACGATAGCCAACTTCATTTACAATGCTGCAAGTGAGGGCAATGTAATAATCGTAGGTCGTGCTGCTGAATCAATAACAAAGGATTTCGAGAAGGCTCTGCATATCAAGTTGCAGGCTCCTATTGAATGGAGGGCAAAACAAGTAGCAGAAGCATACGGAATGACCTTCTCTGATGCAAAAAGAGAAGCACTCGAAATGGATAAACGTAGACTACAGTTTAGAAACTATTTTGAAAAAGACAGAGCTGATACTGATTTCTTCGATGTTATGTTTAACACTGCTACCATGACTGACGAAGAAATAATAGAGATGATATTGATAGTATCTGAAACCCGGGGCTTTGTTCTTTAACCCCGGGTTTTTTCTTTCACGTTTTATTGAAGACTTTTATTACTTCTTTAGTACATATTTCCGAAATATCTTACAAAGATTATTTACCTTTGGGGCTCCAAAACATCAGGCTGTTTGACAGACCATTCGCATTGGTAATAACTCCCAGGATAACCAGGTTCAACACAATAATATGAGTAAAGTAGTAATAATAATGGGCTCCAAGGCTGACCTTGAGTGGTCGTCCAAGATTGCCAAAACTGCCGCTGATCTGGGACTTGACCCGGTGATGCGTATAGCCTCAGCGCATAAGGTTCCCCTTAAATGTCTTGAGATAATCAGGGAATTTGAAAAAGAACCGGTGGTATTTATCACTGTAGCCGGTCGCAGCAATGCGCTAAGCGGATTTGCTGATGCACAAACACACTGCCCTGTGATTGCCTGCCCACCTTATGGTGACAAGTTTGCCGGTGCTGACGTTTATTCAAGCCTGAGGATGCCTTCGGGAGTAGCTCCCATGGTTGTTCTTGAGCCCGACAACGCCGCCCTCGCAGCAGCTAAGATAATTGGATACCACAACGAAGCCATTCGCAAAAACGTGATGGCATACCAGGAAGCGCAAAGGCTCAAGCTGGAGAAAGATAACAACGAGCTTCTCTAATGATAAAATCAGGTAAAGACACGATTTTTGCTTCAAAACTCATCAAGGAAGGCAAGCTGGTTGCCTTCCCAACCGAAACAGTCTACGGATTAGGGGCGAACGGATTTGATGCTAAGGCTGTTGCACGGATATTTGAAGCAAAAAAACGCCCTTCTTTTGACCCACTAATCTTACACATCTCTTCGATAGAAGAACTGCCGACGGTCTTTAAAAAGCCGATCTCACCGATGATTATGCAACTGGCGGAGAAATACTGGCCGGGACCACTAACCATTGTGGGGCCTAAGACTGCCAAAGTTCCGGATATTGTTACCTCAGGACTAAAGACTGTCGCAGTCAGGATGCCAAGGAACAAAGTGGCACTGAAAATGATAAAACAGGCCGGAGTACCGGTTGCCGCTCCCAGCGCCAACCTCTTCGGACGCCTCAGTCCAACGACACCGGAGCACGTAAAGGAGCAACTAAGCACCATAGATTATCTGCTCGAGGGAGGTAAGACTGATATTGGACTTGAATCAACTATTGTAACCGTCAATGGCAAAACCATCGAGATACTTCGTCCTGGTGGTATAAGCATGGACCAGTTGCAGCAAGATTTTCCTGGTGTAAATGTTGTTATGTCCGCAACGGAGAAGCATATTCAGGCACCAGGTCAGTTGCGTAGCCACTATTCACCTCGCAAGCCGCTTTATTTGCACGACAGTGTACCCGACAAACTTCCGGAATATGCTGCCCTCTTATTATTTGAACCGCATCCCATCCCTGAAGGAGCAAAATCCAAAATAGTTTTACTGTCATCCACAGGCGACCTGACCGAAGCTGCTGCAAATATGTTTGCCGTTCTGCATGATCTGGAAGATGATCCGGAAGTAGAACAGATTTATGCAGTGAGAGTAAAAGAAGAAGGAATAGGTATGGCCATTATGGACCGTATGAAGAAAGCAGCTTACCGCTACTCTCATTTTGTGGATGACCAGGGGATGGTAAGAGATGAGTCGGGCAACCTTCTTTAAACAGATTCTAAATGATATCTGATATTTTCAGATCGGAAAGGTATTAGCAAAAAATTTCTTTAATTTTGGAACCTGTTTTCAGAGTGCACAAAACCAAAGATATAAGCTTAATACTATGACTGAATTTAAGTATCAAAAACCTTTCCCAATCCAGAAAGATACTACAGAGTACCGTCTGTTGACTAAGGACTATGTATCAACTATAGAAGTAGAAGGCAGGAAGATATTGAAGGTTGACCCCAAAGGTTTGGAACTATTGGCCAAGGAAGCAATCCACGATGTATCCTTCTATCTTCGCGCTTCTCACCTTGAAAAGCTTGCCAACATACTTAAGGATCCTGAAGCATCAGACAATGATCGCTTTGTGGCTCACACTATGTTGCTCAATCAGGTTGTTTCAGCAGAAGGTGAACTGCCTACCTGTCAGGACACTGGTACTGCTATTGTGATTGGTAAGAAGGGTGAGAATGTCTGGACCGGAGGTCATGATGCAGAAGCCCTGTCAAAAGGTATTTTCGAAACATACAAGGAGAAGAATCTGCGTTACTCGATGGTAGTTCCCTACACCATGTTCGATGAAAAGAACACAGGAACAAACCTGCCAGCACAGATTGACATATACGCTGAAGGAGACAACTCATACGAATTCCTTTTCATAACCAAGGGTGGCGGTTCTGGCAACAAGACCTTCCTGTATCAACAGACCAAGGCTCTGCTTACAGAAGAAGCGCTGACCAAGTTTATCAAAGAAAAGATCAAGGATCTTGGAACTTCAGCCTGTCCACCATATCACCTTGCACTGGTTATCGGTGGTACTTCAGCCGAAGCCAATCTCACTACAGTCAAGAAGGCATCAACAGGTTATCTGGATCATCTGCCTACACAAGGAAACGACGGTGGCCAAGCCTTCCGTGACCTGGAATGGGAAGCAAAAGTTCAGAAGATATGCGAAGAAAGTACCATTGGGGCTCAGTTTGGTGGCAAATATTTCGTACATGACGTAAAAGTAATCCGTCTGCCAAGACATGCTGCCTCCTGCCCTGTTGGTCTTGGAGTTAGCTGTAGCGCCGACAGAAATATCAAGGCAAAGATTACAGCTGATGGTATATTCCTGGAGCAACTAGAGAAGAACCCTGCACGCTTTGTTCCCGAAAGAGCTCCGGAATTAGCCGCTCCAATCAATATTGATCTGGACAGGCCGATGGAAGAGGTACTTAAGGAACTTTCAAAATATCCTATCAAGACACGTCTTAACCTCAGTGGTACATTGATAGTAGCACGTGACATTGCACACGCCCGGATCAAGAAGATGATTGACGAAGGCAAACCAATGCCTGAGTACTTCAAGAAGCACCCTGTATATTACGCAGGTCCTGCCAAGACACCTAAGGGGATGGCATCAGGCAGCTTCGGACCTACAACCGCAGGACGTATGGACTCATATGTAGATCTGTTCCAAAGCCTGGGTGGGTCGATGATCATGGTAGCAAAGGGTAACCGTTCCAAGGCAGTAACCGACTCATGTAAGAAGCATGGTGGTTTCTATCTTGGATCAATCGGTGGACCTGCAGCTATTCTTGCCAAGGACAGCATTAAGTCTGTTGAAGTAGTTGACTTCGAAGAGCTTGGTATGGAAGCAGTTCGTAAGATCAGGGTTGAAAACTTCCCTGCCTTTATTATAGTTGACGACAAGGGTAATGACTTCTTTGAGGCAATGAAGTAAAACACCAGAAAAAGAACCCATCAGGAACTCCTGCTATTGTCCTTGGTAAGAGTTTCAGGTTTATAGGACAAATGGCTAGTCCAAATTAGGTATAATTGATTTA
>Ga0209510_1000894_pt1 | contig 37253 bp, 37 predicted proteins | sample BiotimSIPDNA_FD_185749 | JGI IMG/M metagenome (GOLD analysis project Ga0209510, IMG submission 185749) | Anaerobic biogas reactor microbial communites from Washington, USA - Biogas_R1 time_0 SIP DNA (SPAdes) (version 2) | ecosystem: Engineered > Bioreactor > Anaerobic > Unclassified | place...
CAACGGATTGATGACACTGACTTGATGACCGTGTGCAATCAGAAATCTTGCCAGGGCTTTCCAGTAGTTGCCTGTGGCTTCCATGCCGATATGCAGCTCTGCAGACCTGGCTTTTTTCAGCCAGCTTTCTAACTTTTTGAAGCCCTCGGGGTCATTGCTAAACTTCTCATGTTTGGGCTTTGATCCGTTTGGCAAACAGACATCGAAGGTCCTTTTTGAAATATCAATTCCGAGTTTGGTGGGGTGGTATTGCATTAGAGCCTGCTTTCTTGTACACTCAATATGTGTGGTATTTCAATCAGGCGTAAATCACTGAACCAGCCTTGTTGATGCGAGCTTGCCACTTTTGTGGCAGCTCAGGATACCGTTCGGATTTCTGTGATTAAAAAGGTGTGGGGACTCAATCTACGACACGAGTTTTGCTAAGAAGACTCATGGGAAGGTACAAATTCACCCACACCTGCCTGGTTGATACCCTAAGTCTATATCAGCACTTTTGGTCTCACCCCTAATATACAAGGGAACGCGGCTTGTCCCGTTCCGTTTCCCGGTATTTGGTGAGAATTTGCGGAAGGGGTCAAGCCCCTTCCCTAACTGAGGTTAATGTTGAGCATTCGTGATTGGGACCCGCCCGTACAGTGGTATTGATTTATCATGGAAATTATTCCGATTATGAATTTCTGGTGGCATTCCTGTCTGTCGTGTTCTGGTTTTTCCAGATAGTGGGTATAATTACAAAATGCAAATTCCAAGTCTGAAGAGATATCTTAGCGGCATTTTATTGCTCGCGGCAATTGTTTTGTTTACCGGTTGCAACCCGCGGCAAACACCGACGATTTTGCCCCAACCAACCGATCTTCCAACTTCACCAACTGTGATTGTATCCACAGCCATAATGGAGATGACGCCTACAGCGGTTGAGATCCCCGCTGCAATAGTGGTTAACAGTGACATCGTCCCATTGAGTTACTACCAAAATGAAGTTCAGCGATATCGCGACAGCCTGATTGGCGAAGCGGTGCAGCCTTCGGATGCTGAAATTCAACAGATAGTTTTAGACTTCCTGGTTGACCAACAGCTGCTTGTGCAGGGTGCACACCAGGCTGGTTTTAGTTTAAGTGACGAAGCATTGGAACAGCGAATTGAAGATCTGTTGACAGAACTGGGCTCGGGTAGTGCACTGACTAACTGGATGGAATTAAATCATTTTGACGACACCGAATTCCGATTGAGCCTGCGGTTGGCCGCTGAGGCTGCCTGGCAAAGAGACCAGGTGATCCAAAGCGTACCAAACGAGGTGGAGCAGGTTCGCGCCCAGCAGATTTTTGCCTCGACACAAGCCGGAGCTGAAAGAGCGCTCAACAGCCTTAATGCCGGGGCTGATTTCAATAAGCTGGCATGGGAATTCAGCCCCGAATCCGGCGGAGAGCTTGGCTGGTTCCCGCGCGGTTACCTTTTGTATCCTGAGGTGGAGGAAGCAGCTTTCACCCTTCAGCCGGGTACATATTCAGAAATTATTCGAAGTACTCTTGGTTATCATATCCTCCTGGTGCTTGAATATGACCAGGCTCATGCTCTGACGACTGATGCCAGGGTTGCGCTGCAATCGGTTGCCTTGGAAAATTGGCTCGCCTTGGCACGTGCCAACGCTCAAATCGAGAACAGATTGCCATGAGCCGGGAACGACTTCCAAATCCCCGACAATCTTCTGTCAACCGCCCAATGGCGGTACGAAAGACAGAGCCCACTAAAAAGCGATCGGGCTGTGGTGGATTTGGAGTTGTATTATTTCTGTTTCTTATTATCGGATTTGTGGTTTTGATGATGACAGGCGTCATCCCTTCACCCTCCGATAAAAAAATCATCTCTCCACCGCCAGTCGAAACAAGTTCAACGGTTTTGTTCTTTAATACTCCAGCTGGCAACGACACAATCAACCCCAGCCTCACCCCTGCTGACCTCTTGCCTACAAAAACGGTGGCTGCAACAAATACACCCCTGCCTTCACCGACAGCCAGGGCAATGCCTTATGTCTTACGCGGGACCCCTGAAGGGTATCCAAACGCTTTGCTGCATCCCCAGTATGAATGTAAAGAATACCTATTTATTGGTGGGGAGATCTGGGATTTGCGTGAAGCACCGGTTTTAGGGTTGACAGTTCGCCTGACCGGCACCTATGGAGGCGAGACCGTCGATTTCACCAGCAAATCAGGCGATGTGACCTTGTACGGTCAATCGGGGTTTGAGTTTGTGATGGAGAATAAACAGATCGCAGCTGATACCATTTATATCCAACTTTTTGATACAAATGACAACCCGCTTTCAGCCCCGGTCAGACTTTCGATAACAGGTCGCTGTGATGCAAATTTGCTGATCGTTAATTACAAACAAGTCCAGGAAATTTCCAACAACTAATTCTAAAAGTTAAGCTTTTCGTGGTTTGATCCGGACGTTCTGATCTCCGATCATTTTGCCTTTAAGCGGTGCCGATTTCAGGGGCATAATTCGGCTGTTGGCAAAGAATGCAAAGTCAAAATTGGTCATCTCACCAGCTTTTTTACCCGGGATGGGCATCAGGCGGGCAGTCAGGGCTTTATTCAGACGCAGCGAAAGAGCCGCCAGGTCCAGCAGCAGCGGCGTGAGCTCTTCTGAGGAGGTGTCACCTGGCAGGGGGACCACATCGAGCCCCGCTCCACAAACGGATGAAAAAAGCAGCAGGTCCTCTACGCTCAGGCTGCCTTCAGATGCTCTCTGAGCGAGACCGCTGTCTTCCAAAACTGGCAGCATCAAGCCATTAAAACCAGTTCGTTTGAAGTTTGCCTTGTCGAGCGTGTTGGTCAAAAATGTCGAGGCGAATAAACTACCAGCCATTCCAAAAGCTTCAATTCCCAGAGCTTCCAGCGCTTTGCCAATCGACTTTGAGTCTTCCGGGAAGGGCGCCAAGGTAAAATCAAGCCCCTTGAACTCATAGGAGTACATCTGGCTGACTCTTTGAGCAACCGCTTCCAATCTGGCAGCGTTAACTTCGACGACCTGCACAAGATTTGCTGAAGCCTGGGCAAGGGTTTCGGCTGAAGAAAAAGCTTCCATCGCCAGGTCAGCAGCTTCAATAGACAGAGCGAATGAAGGACGACCCAGTTCTGCGTAAGCGGCAGGAAAAAAAGGAGTATATGGCGGAACGTTGGCAAGCGCACAGAAGCGCAGATTGGCAAACCCGGTGGGTTCCAGAGTTGAAAGTTTTACAATTGTTTCTGCACATGCCCGCGCGGCTGCAAGGCTTACTTCTCCATTGGGCGTGGTAAGTTGCCCACTCAGGAAAATGCGATTGCTCTGTGAAAGCGCTTCGGAAATCATGCCCCAGCTTTTTGAATCGTGACTGATCGGACCCAAAGAGATGTAATCAAAACCATCTGCGTGTGCCTCAATGGCATAACTTTGTGCCGCCAGTGGCAGGTCAACCGGAGCGATAAATTGTTCAAACGGTGGGGTAGCGAGGCGAAGTGACTGAACTTCGAAACCGGCTTCCTGGTAGAGTTTGCGGGCATGGTTGGCAAAAATGCCCACCTGCTGCAACAACAACCGGTTCACAGGGAAACCTGGTTGACAAAATACGGTAATTGAGCGGATTTTCATAGCCTACCCCTGGGAACGCTGACGATAAACTTCGAACATGAGCACACTTGCCGAAACAGCAGCGTTAAGTGATTCGGTATTTCCCTTCATCGGGATGCGGACTGAGTGGGTTGCCAGCTGATATCCTTCAATGCTGACCCCCTCAGCCTCTCCGCCGATCAAAAGAGCCAAAGGTTTGCGAAAGTCTGCTTGCCAGCAGGTGAGCTTGCCATTCATATCGGCATGAAAAACCGGCAGATCTTCAGTCAATGCGTCAATTACCTCCCAGGGCAGCTGCTGGATGGGCAGGCGGAAATGTGCTCCCATGCCCGAGCGAACAACTTTGGGTGCGAAAGGGTCGGTGTTCCCTGAAGGGACGATGATCGCCTGTGCGCCGGCTGCTTCTGCCGAGCGCAGGATGGTGCCCATGTTGCCCGGGTCGCGCAGTTGGTCAAGAATAACCAAAAAATCCAGGTGGGTGGGCAATGGTAAAGAGGAAAACTCAAAGATAGCCAAAACTCCCTGGCTTGTTTCAGTTCCACTCAAACTATCAAAGAGCTTTGGTTCAACCACAAAGATCGGATAATCTCCCGAAAGACTCTCCAGAAAAGAAAGCGCGCGGGCTGATGGGTCTGGTTTGCGCAATATAAGTTTTAAAGGAAAGCCGGATTTGACACCTTCTTCAACCAGGCGTACCCCTTCAGCAACGAATGCCTGGTTTTTATCCCTGGCTTTGCTCTGTTCCATCAGTTTGCGAACCAATTGGATTTGCCCGTTTTGAGGGGAGGTGATCATCGCTTGTGTGTCCATAAGATGATTATACATTTCTCCGGGCAGCAGAGCTGGTGATTTTCATAGCAGTTTCATAGCTGCCATCGGGGAAAACTGTCAAAACAATAAAAGCGGGTCGGTTATTGTTTCGCCATTCAGGATAACCAGCTCCGGGATTGAGGAAGCGCTTTCCATCCATCATCTCATCGTACGGGTAATGGAGATGCCCGTAAATGATCAGGTCAGCCTCCGGGTATAGCTTTGCCAATTTACGCTGGTAAAAGGTATGCTCTTGAATCTTTCGGGTTGTGAAGAGGTGGACATAATTCCAAAACCAATGCCAGATGTTGAAATGACCATGAGCCAGGACGATGTTGAGACCGTTGATGTTGAGCTGATATTCTTTTGGAAGTTTATAACTCAGGAACCAGTCTCGATTTCCCTGAACAGCTAAAGTGGGGGCGATCGTGTTCAGTTGGTCGACCAACCTTGGATGACAAACATCGCCAGCATGGAAGATCTGATCGGGCTGTTCAGCCTCAATCGCATGGAACAGGGCGGGTTCAATTTCTTCCACTCTGTCTCCGACATGGGTGTCTGACAAAATGACGATACGCTGGGTTGTGGGCATGCCAGCGATTATATCAGATGCAAAAATGCTGCTCAAATCTGCGCCTGGTGATAGAATCTTTCAACAGTGTTAATGGATAACTGAGGGTTACATGGAATATTGGGATTTGTACGATCGTGATCGAATAAAAACCGGTGAAACGGGACTGCGGGGTGCACCATTGCCTCCAGCCCGCTTCCACATGGTCATACATATCTGCATATTCAATCCACAAGGCGAAATACTTATTCAAAAGCGCAGCCAATCGAAACCTAGCTGGCCCGGCAAGTGGGACTTGAGCGTTGGAGGCGCTGCACAGGTTGGTGATAGCAGCTGGCAGACGGCACAGCGGGAACTGGCAGAGGAATTGGGCTTATTGGTTGATTTCAGCGAAATCAGACCCAGTTTTACGGTCAATTTTGAGCGGGGGTTTGACGATGTCTACTTGCTTAACATGGATATTGCGCTGGGCGACCTGCGCCTGCAAGCCGAAGAAGTCACAGAAGTTAAATGGGCAAACGAAACGACACTACACCAAATGGTTGATGATGGAGAGTTTTTGCCTTATTACCACAGCCTGATCAGTATGTTATTCGAGATGCGCTTTGCTAAGGGTATGATGGCTTCTGGTTAGGTTTTACAATTCTTTCTTTCCACCTATTTATATATGTATAATAATTTCATTCAAACATATTCTGGAGGAAAAATGGACTTTCGATCTTTATTTAATTTTGACAAAATGGTCACCCCAACAATTATCAAGATTCTATATTATATTGGTCTGATTTCCGCTGTAATCGGCGGGATCGTCGTATTTTTCGGCGGAATTATTTCTGCGTTTGGCAGAGGTGGTTTTGGTGCTGCCATGGGCGGTTTGCTTGGCGGTCCGTTGGTGGTTATTCTCGGAGTGTTGATGAGCCGAATTTATGCTGAACTGATGATCCTCACTTTCAAAATTTATGAACACCTGTCCGCCATCCGCGACATGATGGCAAACAACCGATAGACTGATCAACTAGTTTTCACCTGAGCCGGATGTGAGTCCGGCTTTTTTTTAACAGCAATTTTCAATCGAAACAATTTCCATATTATATGAATTCCATACGTGCGGGTCCCAATCACGAATACCCGATTAACAACCGTACGTCGAAGATCCCCGTAGCAAAGCGCAGGGGAGTGGGGGTTTATCTCCCTCAGCCAAACGGTAGTTTGTGATGTTGGCTTGGCTATCGGACGAAGTACCGGAGTAGTCGTGTAGTGAGAGCGCGGCAGATCGACGTCACTGCGAGCCCCCGTTACATAATGGCAGGAACTTTAGAATCACAATAAGGGGGCGTGGCAGTCTGCCTTTGATCCTTTGTACATGCCAATAAACTGCAGATTGCCACAATGTTTTGCCTAACAGAGTCTATTCCTAACCATAAAGGCATAACGGCAAAGCGCTCATGTATTGAACCCGCCTGTTCATTTGTTTTTAGCGATGTCACAATGCTCACATTCTGAACCCATCCGTGCTTATCCGGATAAGTGTATAATTGAGAAGAAAAATTACTAACCCAGAGATGAAACATGTTAGATATTAAATTAATCCGCGAAGAGACTGAATTTGTTAAAGAAGCCCTGGCAAAACGACAGATAGCCCCTGCCATTATTGATGACATAGTGCGTCTGGATGAAGAACGCCGAAAATATATCCTGGATGTGGAAAGCAAAAAGGCAGAGCGGAATGCGGTTAGCAAAGAAATTGGTCGTATGAAAGACAAAGAGGATCGCGAAGCTAAAATTACCGCCATGCGCACCCTCGGTGAAGAAATCGCCACCCTGGATGAACGATTGAAAGGTATTGAGGCGCGTCTGTTAGAGCTGATGGCAGAAATCCCAAATATCCCAGACGCTGATGTGCCCTTTGGCGTGGATGACAAAGATAACGTTGTGATCCGCACTGTTGGAGATAAAAAGAAATTTAACTTTGAACCCAAACCTCACTGGGACCTGGGTCCCCAGTTGGGAATCATCGATTTCGATGCCGGAGTCAAGCTGGCGGGGACTCGTTTTTATGTGCTTGAAGGCGCGGGAGCCAGGCTGGAACGGGCACTGATTTTCTGGATGCTCGATCTTCACATAAGGCAGGGTTATCGGGAAATTTATCCGCCATGGATGGTGCGTGAAGAAGTCATGTATGCCTCAGGACAGCTCCCAAAATTTGTTGATAATCTTTACCACGATCACGAGGAAGATTTCTGGTGGGTCCCGACTGCTGAGGTGCCTCTGACAGGTATCATGATGGGAGAAGTGATCGCAGAATCTGAACTGCCCCTCAACCTGACCGCATATACCGCCTGTTTTCGTCGTGAAAAGATGAGCGCGGGCAGAGACGTAAGGGGGATGAAACGCGGTCATCAGTTTGATAAAGTTGAAATGTATAAATACTGTCTGCCCGAGAACGCAGACCAGGAGCTTGACAACATGGTGGCAGATGCATGCGCCACCTGCGAGCAGCTGGGGCTTAGCTATCGGGTTTTACTGCAATCCACGGGAGACCTGAGTTTTGGGTCTCACAAAACGTATGATGTCGAGGTCTGGGCGCCGGGATGCCAGGAGTGGCTGGAAGTTTCGTCGGTATCCAATATTGGTCAGTTTCAGGCTCGGCGAGCGAACATTAAGTATCGCCCCGAAGATGGCTCGGCACTGCAGTTTGTCAACACCCTGAACGGGTCGGGTTTGGGATTGCCCCGGACCCTTATCGCCGTCATGGAAAATTATCAACAAGCTGATGGCAGCATTGTCGTCCCCGATGTGTTGAAACCACTAATGGGTGGAATTGAGATTATCCGATGACAGCAATTGCAGCAAACTGGTTGTTTTACCTGATTCTGGTACTCAGCGGGATATTGAACCTGGTGGGTCTGTTTGGCTTGGTTTTGGTGTTTTTCCCTGGGCTCACCGTAGCCTGGGTTGGGCAGCTGATCTGGGTGATCTTTGTCGGTTTCAACAAAACTCACGAAACATGGCAATTTAGTCTGACGATTGTCATCTTTGTGATCAACACTATTCTGATGATTGTTGGCTCCCTGCTGGATAACATCCTCAGCGCTAAAAGCTCACGATCCAAGGGGGTTCCCTGGTGGGAAATCTTTTTGGTGATGGTCCTGACGGTGGTTGGCGGGATATTCTTAACCCCGCCAGGTGGTCTGGCAATATCGTTAGTGGCTTTATTTTTATTGGAATACTTTCGCCTGGAAAAAGATAAACAAAAAGCCTGGGAAAGCACCAAGGCTCTGGCGTTTGGCTATGGCAGCGCTGCAATCATCCGCTTTTTCTTATGCTTGGTTATGGTCGTGCTTTGGGTGTTTATGGTAATTTTCTTGTGACCACGTAAAGAACGCGCGGTGCACGACACACGACAGGAACGTGCACCGCGCGTTCCCTACACACGCGCATTGCGGGCGAGATAAAGGGCGATTGAACCGGCAACAGCGGCATTCAACGAATCGATTTGGCCATATTGAGGGAGGCGCATAATCTCATCGCAATTCTTACGCACCAGGCTGCGCAGTCCTTCCCCTTCGTTACCGACAACCAGTGCGATACCCCCATTTAGATTCAGTGGTCGGTAGGGAACGTGCACTGCGCGTTCCAAAATCACGTGCACCGCGCGTTCCAAAATCATACCCACCGCGCGTTTTGCTCTTACAACACGCTTCCATCGTTAGGAACGTGCTCCGGGCGTTCCAAAATCATACCCACCGCGCGTTTTGCTCTTGTAACATGCTTCCATCGTAGGGAACGTGCACCGCGCGTTCCAAAACCTTGCCCATCGTGCGTTTTACTCTAACAACACGCTTCCATCGTAGGGAACGTGCACCGCGCATTCCAAAATCATACCCACCGCGCGTTTTGCTCTTACAACACGCTTCCATCGTAGATACCGTGCACCGCGCGATCCAAAATCATGTCCACCGCGTGTTTTGCTCTTACAACATGCCTCCATCGTAGGGAACGTGCACCGCGCGTTCCGAAATCTTGTGCACCAGGCGGTTCCAAATTATTCGAACCAAGTGAAGTATTTATCCTTTTTCCATCTCTGTACATTTATCTCAATATACTCCCCGTGTGTAAGATAATCTTTTTCATCCCGGATAATATGATCATTAAAGGATTTTTGCCAGAGAATAATACCCGGATATTCTATTCTCGCTTCGCGTGTGATGGTCGATTTGCAAGCTCCGATGATTGTTGAAAGGTTTACCGCTTTTTCAGCATTTATCAAGGAAATCAAAATGTGCACATGGTTGGGCATGATCACATAACTTAAAACTTGAACACCGGGATAATGAGCCTCGATATCCTGAACACATTTGTCTGCAATAAACCCAATTTTCGAGAATTTAAAGATGTTCGTATTACTTTCGATAATCTCGCCAAGGAGATGTAACCCTTCATGGCAATTGAAAGTCACAAAGTAAATTTTTGCGGAAGAATAATCGAAGTTTCGAAGCCGGGGAAGTTTGCGTTTTTGCATGGTTTAACTCTTTTTTTATTCCATCATGGAGGATTGACAATTGAAAACAGATTTCACCGTGTTTATATGATGGAATGCGCGACACGCCACAGGAACCTGCAAGACACGACAGGAACGCGCGGTGCACGTTCCCTACTTTCGTGCCTGGCGGGCGAGATAAAGAGCGATTGAACCGGCAACAGCGGCATTCAACGAATCGATTTGGCCATATTGAGGGAGGCGCATAATCTCATCGCAATTCTTACGCACCAGGCTGCGCAGTCCTTCACCTTCGTTACCTACAACCAGTGCCATACCCCCATTTAAATTCAGTTGGTCGGGCGATTTTGCGCCAGAAGCAGCATCCAGCCCATAGACCCAAATGTCGAGTTCTTTTTTAAGTCGGTCAATCGCCTGGACAAGGTTGTATTGAGCAATCAGAAGGTGTTCGGTTGCGCCTGCAGAGGCATGCACAACACTGGTGGTTACCTGGGCAGCTTGTGATGAAGGAATGATGACACCGTGCACCCCCATCAGCTCAGCAGTTCTTAAAAGTGAACCAAGGTTCTGTGGATCCTGGATTAGGTCAAGCAACAAAAAGAAAGCTGGTTCGTTGCGCTCTTTTGAATAAGAGATCAGATCATCCAGAGATGCATAAGGATAACCGCTTGCTTCCAGAGCCAGCCCCTGGTGGTTTCGGTCAATTTGACCGAGTTGTTGTTTGTTAGCCTGGCGCACATTGATTTTGTCTTGCCTGGCGGTTTCGACAATTTCTTTCAGCCTGCCTTCAACCCGGAGATCCTGCTGAACCAGGAGCGTAAAAAAATGACGTCGTTTCACCCGCAGTGCCTCGTAAACAGGGTTTCTGTTGGTGATCCATTCTTTCATTAAGCTTCCCAGCTCCAGCTGGTTCCGTCTTTACCGTCTTCCAGAATTACACCCAGGGCTTTAAGTTCATCACGAATTTTATCGGACATCGCCCAGTTCTTTTCGGCACGCAGGTCCCGGCGCACAGAAATCAGCAGATCGATGAAAGCGTCTGCATTGCTTCCGGAAACCGATTCTTCTTTGAGCTCAAGACCGAGCGTATCGGTCAGTTCGGTAAACACCGATTGCAAAATCTGCAGCTGGCTGTCTGTAGCACCATCGGTACGAGCCTGGTTGATATGCTTAACTAATTCAAAGATGGCTGCCATCGCAGAAGAAGTGTTGAAATCGTCATCCATTGCCTCAATAAAAGCTTTCCTGGCGGCTTCTCCTGCAGTTTTCAGGTTCACCTGTGTCGAATCTGACAGACCTTTCGCCCCAGGTAAGGCGACTTTTTTCGCGCTCAATAAGCGCTTATAAGCTTGTGTTGTTTGATCGATAACTGCTTCGCTGTAGGTCAGGGGACTGCGATAAGAACCATTTAAGACCCACAATCGCATAATATCACCAGGGTGTTTAGACACAAACTCATCTATTGTGACCATGTTGCCCAGCGACTTGGACATCTTTTCATCTTTTAATCCCAACATGCCGTTGTGCATCCAGAAACGCGAAAATGTCTTCCCGGTCACCGATTCAGTCTGGGCGATTTCATTTTCATGGTGGGGGAAGATCAGGTCATTACCACCGCCATGAATGTCGATCTGATCACCCAGGTGAGCCTTATTCATAGCAGAACATTCGATATGCCAGCCCGGTCTGCCAGGACCCCAGGGACTATCCCAGGCAGGTTCTCCTGGTTTGGCTGATTTCCATAACGCAAAATCCATCGGGTGTTCTTTGCGCTCATCCACCTGGATGCGCGAACCGGCGTTCATCGTTTTTAGAGAACGCCCGCTGAGCTTTCCATAATCGTCATCTTCATCCACGCTGAAATAAACATCTCCGTCCACCGCATAAGCAGCTTCGTTGGCGATCAGCTGTTCAATCATTTCGATTATTCGGGGTATGTCTTCCGTCGCCCGGGGGTGAACTGTGGCAGGTTTGATGTTGAGTGATTCCAAATTTCTGGTATAGCCATCGATATATTGTTGGGCGAGACTAAAGGGGTCAACCTTCAGATCATTTGCTTTATTGATGATCTTGTCATCAACGTCGGTGAAATTCATCACATAACGGACCTCATAGCCCTTATATTCCAGGTATCGTCTGACAATATCAAACACCAATGCCGACATTGCATGCCCAAGATGGGCATCAGCATAGACCGTAGGTCCACAAACATACATGCGGACTTTGCCTGGCTCGATGGTTTCGAAAGTTTCTTTTTTACGGCTAAGGGTATTGTAGATTCGTAAGCTCATAATTTTTCTAATGCTCCTGGATCGGCTTGGCAAAAATCATCCGACCGGCAGAGGTTTGCAGGATTTTTGTAACAGTGACATCAATCAGTTGTCCGAGATATTTTTCTCCGTTTTCGATCACTACCATGGTGCCATCATCGAGGTAACCAACACCTTGCTGGTATTCCTTACCTTCCTGAATGACTTCGATGCGAAATTCTTCGCCGGGCAGCAATACAACTTTGACCGCATTGGCAAGGTCATTGATGTTCAAAATTTTAACACCCTGCAGCTCTGCGACACGGTTCAAATTATAGTCATTGGTCAATATCGGGCTGCCAAGCTGGCGGGCAAGGAGAATCAGCCGCTCGTCCACTTCGCGCACACCCTCAACATCGATATCGCTGATGATGACCGGAACGGAACCCTCCTCCTGCATTTCGGAAAGGGTCTCAAGCCCCCGGCGACCACGCTGACGGCGCTGACTATCGGCAGAATCAGAGACGAATTGCAGTTCATTGAGTACAAAACGAGGGACAACCAGGCTTCCACCCAAAAAGCCGGTTTTGGCAATATCAGCAATTCGCCCATCAATGATGGCGCTTGTGTCAACAAGGACACGCCTTTCGTTTTCAACCTGGGTTTTACCTGATCTTAATGAGCGGGAACCCATGTTCTTAAACATATTCGTGAAATCTTCCTGGCGTGTGACAAACAGAACCACCCCGAGATAACCAAACAGAACCAGGCTGGCGAAGGACATAATAGAATTCAACGGGCGGGGCAATAAGCTGAGTGGATATGCCATAATCGCCGCGATGATAAGACCGGTCATCAAGCCGAGCACAGAACTAAGTAATACCTGGGGGCTTGACTTCTTAAATAATCTTGCTAAAGCCTGAAGAGGCTTGATCGTGATGTAAGGTGTAATCAAAAAACCAATAAAGGCAAAAAAAGTTGTTGTTATTGCTAGTACAGCGCCTTGTGAAAGGGATAAATTAGTAATAAAGCCATTGACATACTCATAAAGTGGCAAACCGGTAAATAAACCGACTATGCCAAGCACAATTGCGCCAATAATGCGAGATATTAACATCGCATTCATATAAGACCTCCTATTTTAACGTTCAGAATAAATTGAAATAACTCCTGCTTAAAATGATAGCATTAAAAATCTTATAGTCAACGAAACAGTGATAACTTTTACAAAGTTCTAACGAAATAACAGTTATCTGGATTAATCTTTAAGACCGTCAAATTCTTCAAGAGGAACAGAGCAGATAAATGTCTTTTCGGCTGGTGACATGTAATTTGTAACGACCCCAAAAACGAGCACCCCATTTATTGTGATTGGAAGAACCAAGGCAACCGTTTCATCAACAGATTGGATATTCCAGGTCTGGTTGGTTAAGACGTCAGCAACAAAAATGTTGTTCGTCGGAGATTCGGGACCTCCATAAGATTGCCAGGTCAGATGCCTTCCATCCAGAAATTGCACCCGTGTAGATTCGCTGTAGAGTGGGAATAGTGTCATTACTCCATCTGTGAAACTGTAAACCACAACTGTTTTTGGGAGGACATTTGCTGGCTCCCCTGTCCACACAGCCAGGTTATCGTTGAGCATAGGATTGGAACCAGGATGATGAAAGTCCTGAACGAAGTAGCCAGGCTCAAATTTTATCAACAATAAAGAAGGGTCATTCTCTCCATTTTTCGTAGTGATCACTTGTTCAGCCAACAAGTATTCAGCAGACACAGATAACCGACCGATCCGAAACTGGTCTGAGGTGTCTGAATAAATCTCGTCAACCTGCTCTGTGTTGAGATCGATTCTCAGGATACTCGATCGGTGAGCCTCACCATTCAAGGAGCTTTCAACCAGGCTCACATAAACTGGTCCATCTTCAATATCAAAATGTACGAATAACGCCGGAACGCTGGGGTAATCTTCGCTGCTAATTAATATTTTGGATTCACCAGTTTCAAAATTATTAGCGCTGAGGTTCCATGCCTGGGTAAGCATATAGTTTTGCGAGTCGAGATAAACCAGGTAATTGCCATCCACCTGGAGCGGCGGCTGGATCACCCCCCCTTCAAATCTGCTTTCGAGTATTAATTCCCGCTCAAGCGAAAGGGGGTCGACCAGGTAGAGCTCGCCCAGATTTTCTCCACTGCTCAGGATCAGGCTGCCCTCACGTTCGGCAATGGCAAACAGCCTGCCTTCGGCTTGGAGAGGGCAATATTGCTGCTGTAAATCCTCATTCCAATGCAGCGATTGATAACCCAGCTTAGGGACCAAAGTCTCCAACACTGGCTGGATCGCTTCAAAACATGCCACTTCGCTTTCGGCGTTGGTAATCATCTCAAATGACCAGGTAGTGTCAGCTGCCTGAAATTCCGCCTCGCTAGGCTGATAATAAATGAAATAAGTGATTTGGGTAAACGAAGTTCTGTCACCAGATTGAGGGCGTTCGATCAAATACTCGAAGCTATTATCTTGCAGGTTTAGCTCGAAAGGACCTTCTGATGGTCCGGCGCCTCTGCCGAGTAATGGTCGCAACAGACAATTTTCTACCGTCTGGGAAACCAACCCTTCAAGCTCACTGGCTTCTTCCCACAGCATGGCATCATAAGTCAGCTCGAAGGGCATGTAATCAAAGAAAGGAGTGTTCTTGAAGACGCGGTAGTCAACCGCTTCGCTTGGGATGGGTGTGGGGTGGTTGGGTTCGTCTGTCACTATCGCTTCAATTGGCGAAGTTGGGATGGAGGTGGGCTCGATAGGAACACATGCAGCAAGAACCAGACTGATCATTAACAAACTGACCGGTCCACGCCAAAGCACAGTTATTAATTTCATGGTTGACTCCTTGAATCGCTATCTTAATTATAAGCGGGAATTAAGGTGCAGAATATTTCGTGTGATTATTAAAAATAACAAAAAACCCCCGGAAACTGAAGTGCAACCCGGGGGTTTTGGATAACAACATTTTTGGCTACGGAGCAGCAATTACCAGGTTGGATACTGACAACAGGTCAATTGCGTTGAAGGGCCAGTAAACAAACAGAGCTTTCCCCACAACCCAGTCAAGTTTCACTGTTCCCCATTGATGAGAATCTGATGAATGATTGCGATTGTCACCCAAAACAAACAGCTCGTTTTCAGGCACTGTCCACCTGCCAGTATAGTTTGGCAATTCCATGATATAGGGTTCGGTCAGTGGTTGTTCATTGACGCGTACAACCCCATTGGATATCTCAACCTTGTCTCCCGGCAGACCAACTACTCGTTTAATATAGTCTTCCTGTTGATCCCCCTGGTAATGAAAAACGATCACATCACCATGTTTCGGTTCACCAAGCTTATAAGCCATCTTGTTTACCAAAAGCAAATAACCTTGTTTCAAAGTTGGTTCCATGCTGATGTTAAAAACCTTAACCCTGGATGTAACAGTGTTTAAGAGCAAGAAAAGTACCACTGCCATCAGGATGGTTTCAAACAGGTCTCTTAAAAAACTCTTGGGCTTTTTCTCGGGTTCTCCCTGGTTGAGAGGGGGCTGTTGATCGGGTGTATTTTGTTGAATTTCTTGAGTTTTATCTTCCACTTTATTCCAATCTCATGCTGCGATGATTTCCAAACGAAACTATTATAATCCTTCCCGGAGGAGGTATTAATCACGCCTTACACGCTGTTTTAAAATCAATTGGATTGGTGTGCCTTTGAAGGGGAAGGTTTCCCTGATTTGATTTTCGAGAAAACGCATATAGGTGAAATGGCTCAGCTTCGGATCATTGCAATAAAGCAAAAATGTCGGCGGCTCGGTTTTCACCTGGGTTCCATAATAAATACGGAAAGGGCGCCCTGAGCCGGAAGGGGATTGGTGCTTGTCCTGGGCGTTCATCAGGATCTTGTTAAGCTGGGCAGTCGAAATTTTTCGCTGCCGTTCTTCCTGGATCTCTTTGACCAGGGGTAATACCTGGTGAACACGCTGACCGGTTTCTGCTGAAATGAAAAGGATCGGCACGTAAGGCAAAAAATTCAATTCCCGCCGCACGTGCTTTTCAAAATCAAGAGCGGTCAGATGATCCTTCTCGATCAGGTCCCACTTGTTGATAACAAGCAAAACGCTCTTCCATGCTTCGTTGATATAACCGGCTATATGAGTGTCTTGTGCGGTGATACCATCTACCGCGTCGACAACTAAAACAGCAACGTCGCTGCGTTCGATAGCTTGCATTGCGCGTAAAACCGAATACTTTTCAACACCGGGAGTGATCGATCCGCGTTTGCGAATGCCGGCAGTGTCGATCAGGGTATATTCCTGACCGTCCTGGGTAAGCCTGGTGTCGATTGCATCCCTGGTTGTTCCCGGGATATTGCTCACGATTGACCGAGTTTGACCGGTTATCTTATTGAGAAGGCTGCTTTTACCGGCGTTAGGTTTGCCAACGATAGCGACCTTAATGCTTTCGTCTTCCTCGTCGTCCACAACAGGTTCAGGGAATTGTTCCACCACTGCATCAAGCAGGTCTCCGGTTCCGGTGCCGTGTATTGCCGAGATAGCATAAGGCTCGCCCAAGCCCAACGAGTAAAAATCGAGAGCATTCAGCCTGGTCTGCTCACTGTCAGCTTTATTGACAACCAACAGGATCGGAGGGGTTGCCCGTTGGTCGCTGCCTGCTCGTCGCCTGCGTAGAATATCTACTACTTCTCGGTCTGCCTGGGTTACTCCTTCTGCAGCGTCTGTGACCAGCAGAATTACATCAGCCTCTTCGAGGGCGATGGTTGCCTGATCGCGGATATCCTGGATGAAATCCGACGAACCGATTGAAAGCGGGGTTTGGCTGCGTTTTTTGCTCGGGTCAATACCGCCAGTATCGACAACAAAAAAGTCGTGCCCTGCCCAATCACCTTCGGCAAGTAAGCGATCTCGTGTGGTGCCGGGCACGTCATCAACGATGGCAAGCCTTTGTCCAACCAGGCGGTTGAAAAGGGTGCTCTTGCCCACGTTTGGTCTGCCGACCAGTACAATTACAGGTTTTTGCATTGAAATGATCTTACCTTTTCTTTTATTTACTGACTTATTGTCACTTCTATGGTGCCAGGTAATACCGAATCTAATCTTAGCGCGGGATGCAGTAGGGTGACCGTTAGTGGGATCTGATAGGTTCCGGGAGCACGGTTTTCAAGGTCCAAAACAACCACAACGCTGTCTGCAGTGAGGTTTTCAAGCAGGAATAACGGTCCGGAGAGATAAACATCGACACGTTCCGGGGAAATAGTCGCTCGAAGTCCGCTGCCAAGGTTGATCACTTCCACCGGTATATCCATGAATTGGATTGAGCTCTGAATCGCTTCAATTCCGACCTCAACCCTCACCTCTTGATTGCCAATGATAATGATCCCATCCTGAAGCTGAAGGGTCACGTTTACTGAAAAGCTCTCCGTGGCACCATTCAGGTTAACCGGAGACGTATCCAAAAAAGAAGGCATAGACCCAACCAGGTCCGGGTTGGAAGTGTAAATGGTTAGATTTGGTGGGGTCACGACTAATCCGGTGAGATGGTAGCCCTGGGCAATTGTTCCAGTGGTAACGATTTTGACAAACACATTCCGATACCCGGCTAATTGCGTAACAGGTATTTCTACTGTGATTGATTTCGGGTTCAGGCTGATGCCTTCAATCACATTCCCACGTTTATCGATTGCACGCAGATCAATCGTGCGTGTTATCGTGCTGGTGGCGTTGCTAAGGTCAAAGGATGCAACAACATCTAAAACCTCATCGAGCCGCGATTGAGGTCCCAATACCTGCACCTCGGTTGCACTAAGCACTGGTTCACCTGCTTCATATCCCACTGGCAGATTACCTGTTCGAAGCAGCATGATATCAAAGACTTCCACTGCCACTTGCTCAAGGGTCAGAGTTATTTCCTCAGGAGTTATTTCAGTTACCTGCATCGGGCGAAGGTCAATGTTTACTTCGGGTGTAAGCTCATAGGTGCCTGCAGTCAACCCGCTCAAATTTATCCTCGCAGTAACCAGGCTGAGGTTCCGGGAGAGTTGAAGATGGACAGAACGAGGCGCGCGCACAGTAATGGTTACGCTCTTCGCACTCTGTTCAGTGATAACCAGGTCGGGGTTTTGACCCAGTATGGTCACCTGGATCGGTGTTCCATAGGTGATTACTTCGTTGGGGTCTTGTGAGGATACTGAAGAGACCCAAACAACAATGGCTAAGACGAGAGCGGTTAAGACGATTGGCAATAATCGCACGACTTGTTTGAGGAATTTCATTGTGACACCTCCTCATTACCATTATCACCGTGTTTAGCTTTGAACCACTGTTTTCCTTTGGTTGGTTCAGGGACCTGGTCAATGGTCAGGATTGCCCGCATGTTGTTTAGCAGGCGATCACCGTCGAGTCGCCGGATAAGCTTACCTCGGTGTGCGATCGAGATCGTGCCGGTTTCTTCAGAGACGACCACGGCAAGGGCATCGCTGACCTCGCTAATGCCCATGGCAGCGCGGTGACGCAATCCAAGCGACTGGGCGGCTGTGCTGTTTAACACACCGCTGCTCGAGAGAGGCATAACGCACGCGGCTGCCTTCAATCTGTTATCGGATATGATCACTGCGCCATCATGCAAGGGCGTATTAGGATGGAAAATTTGCAGCAAAAGCTGTGGTGAAATTTCCGAGTTCAGCATAACCCCATTTTTGTAATACTTATCCAACATTTCCCGTCGTCTGATGACAATCAGGGCTCCATGCCGACGTTCTGCCAGCTGGACGACCGCTTTTGCTATCGAGTTTAAAGTGACCTCAAGCTCAAGACTTGCCTTGCTGCTGCGACCAAACCGCCAAAATCCAATATTGCCTAAACTACCCATGCGCTCAAGTCCACGCCGAATCTCCGGTGCGAATATTACCGGAACGGCAAGGAGCAGCGCCGGTGATATTGTTTGTACCAGCCAAGAAAAAGCAGGCAGATTGACCAAAGAGGTCAGCAATGTGATCAGGATAATAACGAAGAAAACCCCGCGCATAAGCGTCTGGGCTTCGGTATCCCTGAGCAGATACAACAGAAAGCTGAAAACAATGGTTACCAGTAAGACGTCAAGAAGACTTTCCCAGGTAAACCGTTCAAGGATAAAAATCAGATTATTCCAAAGCTCTTGCATGTTTAATCACCCATTTTGAGCTTTTAAGTATACCCGTTTTCCCCTGGTTACGCGTTGATGAAGCGGCTTTTAGCCGCTGTCAATTATTATCTGACCAGTTTAATCCACACTTCTCCGGGCATGAGTCCATTTTCTTTCAAAAAGATCTCGTAGCTTTCCCGGGAGCAGTGATCAGCTCCATCCTGCCCGGGTAAAAAGCCTTCTTGCCAGGCTTCTTTCGATGTCTTAATATTCTGAGGAACAATCAACAGTTGGTATGCCCCCTTCAGCCAGCTTTCCAGCAGGTCGATTGATTCATGATTGCTGAGCTGTTCGCTGTTGATCGGGTATTGATTGGTCAGCAAACTCAGGGTTTGACGTGTGCTCAGACGCTGACACTGCAGAGGTTTATCATCCAGCCGGATTGTGGGGACGTTTTTTACACCCAGAAGTTGATAGATCCTCTCATGGTTCCAGTATTCTGATGCTTGTTCTCCTGCCATAGAAATCAACCAATCGAAATCTTCCTCCCGAAGGCTGGTGATGGTGAAATTATCTTTTTCGATTGCGTGACAGAGGGGCAATTCCAGGTCATGCAGTGCCTGCATGGTTTGTTGGTAGCCTTCCTGAAAACTATTATTAGTCCAGATTACCCGGTCAGAGAAGGCGAATTTTTCCTCTTGTGGAGATTGAGCTCTGATTTTATTCCAGGCGACCTCGTCTGTATGCCCGCGGTTCTCGACCAGGCGCTGAAAACGCAGGTTTTCATCAGCCGCGACCGTCCATACCTGGTCACAATGGGCAGTGATTCCGGATTCGATCAGTTTGATTGCCTCGATTACCAAAACACGCCGCTCACACTTGTCAATCTGCTTTAGAATTGCTTCAGTAACACGAGGGTGCACAATTTCTTCCAGCCGCTCAAGGCGGGAAGGATCAGAAAAAACGATTCGCCCCAGTTTACTGCGATTAATTTGTCCGTCTGACATTTTAAGGTCATCGCCAAATTCATCCAAAATTTCATACCAGGCAGGCAGCCCTGGCAAATACGTGTCCTGGGCTGTGAGATCTGCATCAATCGTATAAGCTCCGGTGTTGGCAAGGTAATTTCGCACCACGCTTTTTCCCGAGGCGATGTTGCCTGTAATTCCGATGACGAATGGTTTGTCGTGCATACATAAAAGTATACTCGCTAACCGCTTGTTTGGCTGCGGGGATAACAGATCTGCCCATAAATGACAAGTTGGTTAAGCTATAATTTCAACATGAACAGGCAAGCTTTTCTGGATCAATTCACAAGGGTATTTCTGCCAGACCCGCAGCTGCCAGTTGTTATCGCTGTTTCGGGTGGGGCAGACAGCCTGTGTTTATTGCACCTTCTTATCCATTCCGGGTTTCACCTTGTTCCTGCACATCTTGACCATCAATTGAGAACGGTATCGGGCAAGCAAGCGAGCCAATTGCACAACCTTTTGGAAGGCTGGGGGCTTGACCTCGTATCAGAAAAGACAGATGTTCGCGCGTATGCCCACGAACATAAACTTGGCATCGAAGAGGCTGCAAGGAACTGCCGCTACAAATTCCTCTTTGAAACCGCTGAGGCTCACCGGGCTCAAGCGCTTCTGACCGCTCACCACCTGGATGACCAGGCTGAAACTGTGTTGATGCACTTTTTGCGTGGCAGTGGGATAGATGGGCTCTCAGGAATGCAGCCGGTCGAATATCTCAACCAGTTTTCCAGCTCAATCCCGGTCTGGCGGCCCATGCTTGGCAGATCCAAAGCTGAGATCCAACAATATTGTCAGGAAAACCAAATTTCTCCAATTGAAGATGAAAGCAACCTCGACACGGGTTATTTTCGCAACCAATTGCGCCACGAAGTGATCCCATATCTTGACAATGTGCGCCCCGGTTTTGCGAAAACCCTGGCGCGCAACGCCAAAGCGATCAGCCTCGATCGGGAATTGCTCAACGGTCTGGCTGAGGCTGCCTTCGCCAATATCCTGACCGAGGTCATCACTGATAAGGCAGTTCTTTTCAACCGGAATAAATGGCAAAACCTTGAAAGAGGGCTGCAATCCCGATTGATTATCAAAGCCGCCAGGCTGATCAAACCAGACCTGCGCGATTTGGGATTCGATGCTCTTGAGCGGGTGTTGAACGGAATTGAACGCGACCAGGTAATTCAGGACCTCAAAGCTGGCATCCTCGTCCAGATTAGTGAATCACTGGTCGCAATAACTTGCCAAGATTTCCACCTCCAACAGAATGAATATCCTCAACTGGTTGATGCCCAGCCCCGGGAAATGAGTATTGGAAAAACGCTCGCGCTTGCGAATGGCTGGAGCCTGCACAGTGAAATTGTTGATCGCAAGGAGTTTGAAGCTCTCGATGAAAACACAAAAACCAGTCTGATGCATGCCTGGCTTAACCCGAGCGACCTGGAAGGTGCGCTTGTAGTGAGGGCGGCTTATAAGGGGGAACGCTGGTCGCCTTTGGGGATGGTGCACAAACGCCAAAAAATGAGCGACTTCTTTATCAATCAGAAGGTACCCCAGGCAGCCAGGGCTGCCTGGGCGATAGTGACTAACAATGGATCTGTCTTGTGGGTTGCGGGTCTGCGCATTGCCCAGGCATGGCGGTTAGTGGGTGACGAAGTTGAACTGCTGCATCTCGAATTGATCCCCCCGGAAACAGGTTTATTCAATCCATAGGGCTTGTCGCAACACAGCCTGGATCGCCGGAATGTCAGGATATAAGACCGAAGCACCACCGTCGGTCATCCCGGGAATTGCCTCATCGGGTGTAATACGGTAGGTGGTTACATCGGGTCCACCAAAAAACTTGGAAAAGGGCACAACATAGATCAGGGCGTCGGTGATTTTCATTTCAGTATCCACCACCCGCATCAGTGCTCGCAAAACGTTGTCGAGGTTGAGTATTTCGGAGGGGCGTAACGCCTTTTCTACCATCGCCTGGATGACTTCCTGTGCTTTACGGTTTCGGTCAAAATCAGAGCTGTTCTTTCGGGCACGAACATACCACAAGGCTTCATCTCCGTTCATAGATGTTAGCCCGGGCTCCACCACACACCAGCCCGAATCGTTCAGGTGGCACTCATCTTCCGTGTGCAGGGTTACATCCACGTCAATGCCGTCAAGGACATCAATAAGGTGCTTAAAGCCCTCAAAGTCGACCATCGCAAAATGATCTGGTCTGAAACCGAAGTTGAGAGCAAGTGTGTCGCTTAACAGTTGGGCACCACCAAAGGGATAAGCTGTATTCAGGCGCTGTTGTCCGACCCCCGGGATGTTAACCCACAGATCACGCGGGAACGAAAACAGGCTGAATTGGCTGGTATTTGTATTCAGAACCACCAGCAGCATAACATCTGTGCGAAAGCCAATATCTGCCTGGTAGTCTGAACCCAGGAGCATAACACTGGTTACATTGCCCGGGACATCGAGCGCAACAGGGTTGCCATCCAGATAGGGATCGGGCTCCGGGTTGGTTTCGGGCTCCCATAGGTTCGTCATGAAACCAGGATGCCCGTCGCGAATTTTGTTGATGCTGATGCCAGCCAAAGCCACGAAAACCAGGCTTAGCACGAGAAAAATCGTCCCAAACGAAAAGGGACGTTTACGTTGATTACGAGTTGAATAGTTCATATGTTTTTAGATGCAGAGATATTATTCTGCTTTTTCTTCCTCTTCGGGCAGGGTATAACCGTTTTGAACTGCCAGGCTGCGCAATTTAGACTTGACCTCGCGCCACTGGATTTTGGAAATACCCAATTTTTGACGGATTTTATCATGTTCAACACCGGTTACCAGGTCCGATAGGGCACTGGTCCACCGCAGCATGTCAAAGCTGATGTGCTTTTCCATCTGGGCGGCATTGGTGATATCTTCGAGGAGATATTCTAACCTGCGCTGTGACCATGGGAAAACCTGTTCTTTGATCTGATACTTTTCAGCATATTGCTGGTAGGCTTCAACCCATTTGGGAGAAACTTCGACCTTGCGCTCTTTGAAACGGTAGCGTTGGTTGGGATAACGGACATAGATAAAAGCTTCATCTGGATTATCTAATTCGAGGTGGTTGCTTTTGAGGTTCAAAACTTCACTTTTTTTCAAAGCTGTTTCAAGCACAAGCAGCATCAGTGTGTAGGGACGTGGATCCGGATTGGCAGAAGATCTGAGAGAATCAGCTGCCATCAGGGCGGTCTCGACTTCTTCAGCGGTCAGGACGGTCGGCAGGGGGCTGACAACAGTTTTTTGAACGAGCTTCTCCGCCGGGTCAACAGCAAGGACCGCGTTTTGGGTCAGCCAGCGAAAGAAAGATTTCAAAGATGTTATTCGTCGGGAAAGTGTCTTGGGGCTGCAAGGCACGCCGCGGTCCTTCTCCATCCAGGTTAGAAAATCTTCGAGGTCTTTTGTTGAAATTTGACCAATTTGCTTATCTGTAGGTAAAAACTCTTCCAGCAGCAGAAGATCTGCAGAAAACGCCTTGAGCGTGTGATGGGAACGACCCTGGTCTCGCAGAAAAAATTTCCACGCCTGAACGGCAGGCTGAAGCAAAGTGTTCTCAGTGATGTGCGCGCTGATCGTTTCGGTGGGTTGGCTCATTTTCACTCCAATAATAATTTCGTATAGTCAAATAAAAGATGCTTAAGTTTAGCCCTTACCAGTCGCTTTGTCAAATTGTGTATAGGATATGAATACGGTTAAACAAGAGGTTAATAATTCTGTTCAGCTCAAACAAGGCAGGTGCCCTCTGAGGCGCGACAAACGTACACATCCGGCAGTATTTGTGTTGTTCTGGAGTAACCCTGACTGAGCTGATCGATAAAACCCTCTGTTTGATCGTCTGTGACGATACTGACAGTGCAGCCGCCAAAACCCGCACCGGTCAGCCGTGAGCCCAGGCACCCTGGCAAGGCTTGCGCCAATTCAACCATAAGGTCCAGTTCAGGGGTTGAAACCTCAAATAAATCACGCAGACTGGCGTGTCCCTCGTTGAGCAGCTTGCCAAATTCTCCCAAATCACCAACTTCGAGCAGCCGGATTGCCTTGATAACGCGATCTGTCTCTTCGACCACGTGTTTTGCACGTTTCCTTATTCTCTCTGGCAGGATATGACTAAGTTGATCAAATTCTTCCGGGCTGATATCTCGCAGCGATTTGATGCCCAACAGGCGAACCGCTTCTTCACAATCTGCTTTGCGTTTGTTATATTCACCTTCGCTAAGTTTGCGGGGTTTCATTGAATTGGCGACAACAATCGTATATCCAGACGGAAGGGGAATTGCGTGCCATTCCAACGACATGCAATCGAGGGCGAGAACAGAATTAGCCTTGCCGCAGGCACAAGCAAATTGGTCCATGATTCCGGAATGGACGCCGACGTACAGGTTTTCGGCTTCTTTGCCCAAAAAGGCTCTCTGCATCGGGATCAAACCCCAGGCAGACAGGGTTTGCCAGGCAAGCGCAAAAGCCATTTCGATTGATGCTGACGAGCTCAACCCGGAACCAGCCGGAATCGTTGAAGAATAAACCGCGTTAATCCCCACGCAAACAAGATTTGCGTTTCCTGCTGCCCAGTTAACCCCTGCAGGATACAGCGCCCATTCAGGCAGAAGGTTGCCGAGGTTATCCTGTTTTATTTGTATGGAGGCAGGTGTGAAAGAACAGCTTTGCCCCAGGTCGAGAGCCAGGATGTTGTTTTGATCGCTTCCATTGGCTGAGAACGCAAGCCAGGTAGCCCGGTCAATAGCAAAAGGCAGCACGATGCCGTCGTTATAATCGATGTGTTCGCCGAGCAGGTTTACTCGTCCGGGAGATCTGAGAAGATAGTCAGGGCTTGCCCCAAAACGTGACTGGAACTCAGCCAAAACCAAGTCCCTGGTTTTGGAATTAATTAAGTCAATTTGGTAGGTCAAATCCTCCATGTCACCCCGTCACTACTCCTGAATAAAAGTATATCAGGATAAGGGTTTGGTTTGCCATCCTCGCACGACGTGTATAGATTAGGAACGGCATGGAGAATACGCGGCAAGGTTTTTTTTCAATTGAAAACCGATTTTTCGTCCAACATTGAGATTCTTCGCAACTGAAGCTCGGAATGAAAAAAAACACCCTGTGAGCAATCACAGGGTGTTAGTTGTCAGTTGAGGATAAAACTATGCCAGGGAGGTTTCAACAACCTTGGCGAAAGCTTTGGGATCGTGCACAGCGAGATCAGCCAGCATTTTGCGATTGATAATCACATTGTTCTTGCGCATTGCAGCAATGAAGCGGCTATAGGTCGTGCCATTCATGCGAGCAGCGGCGTTGATACGGGCGATCCATAGGCGGCGCAGGTCGCGTTTGCGATTGCGGCGGTCATTATAGGCATACCACTGGGCATGCAAAAAAGCTTCATTAGCCCGTTTGAACAAATGATTGTAACTGCCACGATAACCACTGTTATGGGCTATCAGTCGTTTATGACGACGTCGGCGATATGGTCCACTTTTTACTCTTGCCATTTATTACTCCTTTGTGGTCCCCTGGGCGTCAGACCTTGGTCTCGTTGAAAACACCCAACAGCCACTCCAAATCTAATCGACAGGACAGTCTTTAGTCCTTCTTACTCATATAGGGTGCCAGGCGCTTAATGTGCTTGACCAACCCGCTGTTGGTGACCTCAATCGTCTCTGCGAGCAAATACTTTGTTCGCTTTGAAGTGTTGCGGCGCAAGTGCCCTTTTCCGATCTTGGTACGCACAACTTTACCGGTACCGGTCATGCGGAAGCGTTTGGACGTTGCCTTATGAGTTTTTATTTTGTACTTTCCACTACTCTGTTTACGTGGCACGATCAAACTCCTCTAAGAAAATCCAACGGCTGCGAAATGCTCAGCCGTCGGTCAATAAACCAAAAGCAGATTATACCAGATAATCTGCTTTGTCAACAATTGATTTAGTACTAACTTTTCCTGGGTGTCAGCATCATGAACATTGAGCGGCCTTCCATATTAGGCGCTTGTTCAATCTCTGAGACATCATTCAATTCTTCAGCTATTTCCCTCAGATCTTCCAATGCAATTTCAGGGTATGTAATCTCTCGCCCTCTGAAACGAATGGTCACGCGCACTTTCATGCCGCTTTCCAACCATCGGCGTGCATCGCGGACCTTGAAACCCTGGTGGTGATCGCTTGTTTTTGGACGCAAGCGGATTTCTTTAATCTCGACCTTGGTCTGCGACTTTCGGGCTTCGCGTTCTTTCTTTTCCTTTTCATAAAGGAATTTGCTGTAGTTGATGATTTTAGCTACGGGTGGGTCGGCGTTGGGCGCTATCTCGACCAAGTCTAACCCGACGTTATTGGCACGTCGAAGTGCATCATCGATGTTCACTATTCCGACGTTTTCTCCGTTTTCGTCTACCAGGCGAACCTTTTCGGTACGGATGCGTTCATTAATACGATATTCTGGTTTATTACTAATCTTCTTTATCTCCTTAAACCTTTGTTTTGCTGCAAAAAATAATTTTGGCGTTGCACTATATTACCATAGGCTAAAATGTTTCGTCAATATTTATTGTAGTGTAATTATCTCTTTCAACGAGAGATTTAATCAAATTATTTGTCAATTATTGGTCATCTTTCATTGGAGAGGGTAGAATAGATACCGGAGGATATAAACAATGGACATCAATCATAGTTTGGAAAAATATGCTGATCTTATCGTAAATATTGGTCTTGGTTTACACAAAGGCGACAACCTCGTCATTCGCATGAGTGAAGATTCGTTACCCCTGGCACGCCTGGTGGCGAAAAAAGCTTATCAAAATGGCGTCAGCGACGTCCGCCTGGATTTTTCGGATGACACAATAACCCTCGACCGCTATTTGGAAGCTTCTGATGAGGCTTTCGTAACCTTCCCGGAATACCTTGTCGATTTTAACGAAAATCTCTTCAAAGATAATTACAATGTCGTCAATTTGTACGCACCCAACCCCGACCTGCTAAAGCCGGCTGATCCTGCCCGCATTGCCCAATGGCAAAAAGTAGCCGGCATCGCCAGCAAACGCATTCAGCACTACACCATGCAAAACAAAGTTAAATGGTGTATCGCCGCCGTTGCTTGCCCTGCCTGGGCTGAGGCTGCTTTCCCGGATCTGACTTTGGAAGAAGGCATGAAAAAGTTGTGGGAAAACATCCTGATGGCGACCCGCGTCGACCAACCAGATCCAATCGCTGCCTGGGAAGAGCACGATCTCAGGTTAAAAGCTCATCGAAAGTTCCTGAACGATGCGCGTTTTGACCGCATTCACTACAAGGGTCCCGGTACTGATCTTATGGTTGGGTTGGTGAAAAACCATGTCTGGGAAGGCGGATCCGGTTTCAGCCAGAAAGGTGACCGTTTCTTCCCCAATATTCCTACTGAAGAAGTTTTCAGCATGCCCGACGCCGACCGTGTGGATGGCACCCTGCGCGCCACCATGCCGCTCTCGGTTAGAGGTCAGATTGTGGACAAGTTCCATTTCACTTTTAAGGATGGAATGGTCGTCGACTATAACGCTGAAGTTGGAAAACAGATTCTGGATGACTTGCTCGACATGGACGAAGGCGCCAAACGTCTGGGAGAGATCGCCCTGGTGGCAGACAATTCACCGATCAGCAACACCGGGATTTTGTTCAAAAACACCCTGTTCGATGAGAATGCCTCCTGTCACTTTGCTCTTGGCGCAGCCTACAGCGAAAACCTGAAAGGCGCTTCGGGGCGCAGTGAGGAAGAAAACCGCAAACTGGGCATGAATAACTCGCTCATCCATGTCGACTTCATGGTCGGAGCAAAAGACGTAACCGTCACCGGAATTAAAGAAGACGGCACGGAGATCGTATTACTGAAAGACGGCGGCTGGCAGATATAGTAGAAGCTGGAATGGACATCAAATATTCCAGTTCCCAAGGTAAAAAATTAAATTGACTCCATCTACAGAGCATAAAGAATTGCTCTGTAGATGACATAACAAATTATTTGTCAACTTTAAATATCCTATTGACATCCCACAAAATGTAAGTATAATAAATTACCAATAAGGTAATTAACATTATATGATAATTCATTACAAAGATCGCAAGCTAGAAAAGATTTTAACAAGTGAAAATGAAATTAAGAGAACATATGGCAAGCTATCAGGTCCTCTGATGCTGCGCCTAAACGAATTACAAAATGTTTTCGAAAACTTAGCTGAAATACCTAATACACCGCCACAGCGTTTTCATGACTTGAGAAATTACAGATCTCCTAAGGCGAAAGCAGGGATACAGTATTTCTCAATTGATCTTAGTAAGAATTATCGTCTCGTGATTCATCCGGTACCGTTAGAGATACCTAAAAACGAACACGGAAAATGGATGCTAGAAGAAGTGAAAGAATTATTAATAGTAGGGATAGAGGATACTCATGAGTAGCAAATTGAACTTTACGGTTCATCCAGGGGAATACATAGACGAATTGCTAACAATAAAAAATATGTCACAAGAAGAACTGGCAAATCGAATCGATGTGTCTCCTAAGCATGTAAGTCAGATTGTGAACGGAAAGGCGGGAATAACTTCAGAAATATCGGTCGCTCTTGAAAATGTATTCGGAACGCCTGCGACATACTGGCAACGTCTACAATCAAGTTATGACAGTTTTATTGCTCGGCAAAGGATTGAACAAGAAATCGAAAAAAATAGAGAATGGATCAACTATTTTGACTATAAAAATCTTGTGAATTCTGGTGTTGTGAAGCCTGAAAGAAACTATATTGGAAAAGGTAAAGAATTGTTTCGTTTCTTTGAAGTAAAGGATTATGACGCTTGGGATAAGACATGGTTGACCCCTGCGACAGAAATATACTGTCGGTCTACAACCAAAGCTCGAGATAGCTCAGATCAGAGGATTATTGCCAGGTTGTCTTCTTGGATTAGAATTGGTCAAATTCAGGTTGAAGAGCATATATCGCCAACGTTTCCAAAATACAATAGAGAGATATTAAAATCGAAAATAAATGTAATCCGTGATTTAAATTTGCTCACCGAACCAGAGAGAATGACAAACCGTCTGAGAGATGTGTTAGAGACTGCAGGAGTTTTTTTAAACGTATTACCAGCCCAACCTGGAATGAATACATATGCAGCTACCTTTATGGTTCAATATAATTCAGTTGCATGTATTCAAGTATCTCTTCGTGGAAAAACCCACGACCAATTATGGTTCTCATTGTTTCATGAAATATATCATCTCCTTAATAGAGGAAACAACCAAGGCTTTTTTATTGGAGGTCATTGTAATGAGAAGGAAGAATCCGAAGCTGATAAATTTGCTGCAGATATTCTGATTAACCCAAACCCATATAAAAAATATACTGACAAGATGGTTTTCACGGAACTGAACATTAAGAATTTTGCGGTCGTTAACAATGTCCATCCAGGCATTGTCGTAGGTCGATTGCAACATGATAATTTTATTGGATTCCAATCTTTCAATCAATTAAAGGTTAGATATCAATTCAAAGAATCCTGAGGTTTTTGTGAACACACTTTATTACGGCGATAATTTGGAAATTCTCAGACGATTAGTCAAAGACGAATCAGTTGATTTGGTCTACCTTGACCCACCAATCAATTCAAACGCAACTTACAACGTGTTGTTTGCTCAAAAGGATGGCAGTCAATCGAGTGCTCAGATCCAGCCGTTTGCTTGTCTTTGTTCAGTTTTCTAATCTGTTTCCTCTGGAAGAATGTGATTGATTATTTGTTTTCAGATGACGTCTTATCGAACAATTTCTGCAGTTTTGTTTTGAAAACCTCTGAAAGCTTACTCATATTTCCATCAGTTTTCCAAACTAAATAAACCATTCGTTGGATCGGAATTTGTTCAATCTTTCGGTACACCAGGTTGTAGCCTTCCAAGGTTGGAATTTTGGGAAAGAACGAGATTCCGAATTTTGAAGCAACAAAAGATGCTAATGAATTACATTCTTCTGCTTCAAACATGATGTTCGGCGTGATATCATGCGAAAGAAACATCTCGTCAATGATCGTTCTTAAATTCGTGCCTTTGTTTATCATTGCTATGTTTTCGTCTTTGAGGTCTGAAATTTTGATCGTACTTTTTGTGGACAGGTGATGGGCATTTGGCAAGACCAAAAATACCTCCTGGGGAATTACGGGGGCACTTGAAATGCCATCAGTTTCATAATAAGGGCAGAATGCAAAATCCAGTTTTTCTTCTTTAATCCTCCTAATGAGTTCCTCAGACTGCCCCTGGAAAAACGAAAACGTAAAGCTGTCATTTTCTGAAAGAGAGGGCAAAACCCCAAAAACTCCTGGTAAAAAGTCGTAAGCTAAACTGTAAATATAGCCCAAACGTATGTTTTTTGGGTTTTTCATTTCCTTGAGTTTTAGCAAGCCGGCATCGACAGAGTGAATTGCTGTCAATGCATAAGGCAGCAACTCATCGGCGTATACTGTCAATGTGATGGATTTGCCTTTCTTTTCAAAAAGCTTCACCCCCAATTCATTTTCGAGAGAATTGATTGCGTAACTAAGACTTGGCTGAGAGATATAAAGGTTTCGCGCAGCTTCGGTGTAATGTAAGGTTTGAGTTAACATTACAAAGCATCTTAACTGGTGTAGCATGGGCACCTTCCTTAATTCCAGAAGGAATGAACAGATCAATCCTTCTCTGATTATAATGCAGAAGTCGCATATGCCTTTAATTAAAGAATACGGCAACTCTGCCGTATTCTTTGTTTGAAATTATAACCTGACTGAAACTATTGTTCTAAAGCTGGATTGTAAAATTCACCAAATAGTTGTTCGTCAGAAGGTCTGTCTTCCGGGATCGGCCACGAGACCCAAGTGGTGTTCATATAATGTTTTAGCGAAATATTTTCAGAGGAAATATTGCCGCCCCAGGTCCCACAACCCATCGATGAAGTCATCGGCATCCCGTTCGTAAAGGATCCAGCATTTGCCTTGGACTGAGGCTGACGAACCATGATTCTGCTTACCGGTGCGGCAAGCGCTAATTTATTAATGTTTTCATCGTTATATGAAAAGATTCCTACAGAATGACCTTTACCACCGACATTATAAATCTTGTGCATCATCTCCACAGCATTTTCAAATTCGCCTTCATACTTAAAAACCGCCAGAAGCGTTGTCAGCTTCTCACTTGAATAAGGAAAGTCTTTACCGATTCCATCTCCAAGAACAAAAATGAACTTACGATCTTCAGGGATAGCAAAACCTGCTTTTAATGCCAGTTCCTGTGGTTTGATTGCCACAGTGCCAGGAAGCCGATGTCCCTGATTATCCCACATGATTTTCTTGAGTAATTCCTGCTCTTGTTCATTAGCAAAATAACCACCTTCGGCTTGGAGGGCGTCCAAAACTTGATTAAAAATAGATTCGTGGACAATAATATTTCCGTCGGCTGAACAACCGGAACCATAGTCTGAAGTTTTGCTCAACATCGTATTATGACAGGCTTGAACAACATCAGCGGTTTCATCGTAAATCATGGTTGCATTACCTGCCCCCGAACCATAGGCAGGAGTGCCCGAGCTATATGCTGCTTTTACCATGGGTTTGCCACCAGTAGCGATCACAAGATCAGATCGTTTCATCAATTCAGCGGTTTGTTCTTTAGTGGGATCTGTCAGACATTGAAGGATATCTTCTGGTGCACCACATTCACGCAAGGCATTCCTCATCAATTCAACTGTGTGCATTGTTGTTTTTTTAGCGCGGGGGTGGGCTGAAAAGATAATTGCATCACGAGCTTTAATTGCATAAATTGCCTGCCCGGCAGGTGTCAGGTCTGGATTAGTAGTGGGGACAAGAGAGGCGATAATCCCTACAGGTTTTGCATACTTTACCAAACCTTTTTCGGGCAGCTCTTCAATAATACCGATGGATTTTTGACGCAGCGCATCCCGCAAACATCCGCGAATCTTAAAACGCTTTGATTCTCTGCTGACCGGGTCTCCCAGGTTGCTTTCTTCGATCCCCATCTGTACAAGCTCCAAAAAGGTCTTTTTATTGGCAACCGACCAGGCAACTGCCTGGCAAAGTCGGTCTACTGTTTTTTGGTCATACGATTCGATAATCTTGAGAGCTTTATTTGCTCGCTCAAAAATATCATCTAATTCCGCGATTTGGTATTCGCTAAGCTTATCTTCCATATCCGCATACCTTCCTTTTTTGAATTATTGCACTCAGTATGACAACCTAACACTTCAATTCCTAATTATAGGAAAATGGCTCGATGATGTCTAATACATGTTTTCTTGCTTATGATTTATTTTCTTTATCAAATCCGCGAAGGTTGTATTGTAGATAACAAATTGTCACAAGGGATGGAATTTTCTTGATAAACAATTTTTATCCACTTATCAGATAATCGTATTTAACTTTAGAGGGTATTTATGTTAAAAATATACTAAGCTGAATATTCACATTTAGAGTCATCACTCTGCAGGAGAGGTGAAATATCGAAAACTCAATTCACGTCAGAAACACGGTTGTTGGTTCTGGAAGACCAAAAATAATCGTGCCCATCGTCGAAAAAAATCAGGATGGAATTCTTTCACACGCAGAAAAAATCGTTGCTGCCGGAGCAGAACTTATCGAATGGAGAGCTGATTTTTTTACTGATTTACGAGATCACAATTGTCTGCGCGATTGCCTGGATAAAATCAGGCATATTATCGATGATATTCCATTAATTTTCACCATCAGGACCAATAATGAAGGCGGTGAGGCACAGATTAGTGACGAAGACTATCGTGATTTGTTAATATTTACAGCAGAAACTGGGCTGGCAGATATCATCGACGTTGAACTTTTTCGTTTCAACGGAAATATTCACAAATTGGTTGCAGATCTTCAAAGCAGAGGATCAGTAGTTATCCTTTCAAACCATGATTTTCACTCAACCCCGCCAAAACCAGAAATTATTCGGCGCTTAAGTTTAATGCAACAGGCAGGAGGAGATATTCTGAAGATTGCCGTTATGCCAAATAGCGCTGCAGATGTGCTCGAATTACTCTGTGCTACAAATGAATTTTCACAACAATCCGAGTCACTTTTGGTCACAATGGCGATGGGTGGATTGGGGTCAATCAGCCGGATCACCGGAGAGGTTTTCAAATCCTGTCTTACTTTTGGGACTGCAGGAAAATCCTCAGCCCCTGGGCAGATCCCGATTGAACAATTAAAAAAATGTTTGGACATAATCCATGACACACAGATGTTTGAGTAATGCATATTGCTGAAGCGTTATTAAATTACCAAGACAAAGGAGAATAGATATCATGATGGGAAATACGTTTGGAAGAATGTTCAGGGTCACAACATGTGGTGAATCCTATTCTGGTTGCTTCAGAAAAGACCGCGGCTACCCTAAAGAATTGTATGGAGGAATGATCACAATTATTGATGGTGTTCCTGCTGGCATTAAGATTACTGCCGAAGACATCCAGATGGAACTTGATAAACGCAAACCAGGTCAGACCCCACTCGATTCACCCAGGTTGGAGAAAGACAGGGCATACATTTTTTCAGGAGTGATGGAAAACGATCTGTCTACTGGGGCACCGGTTGGGATTGTGATTCCAAACAATGATATAGAGGATATTCATGTCGGGCAATACAGGGAATCGCAATGGGATATTCGCCCGGGACATGCGGAATATACGTTCTTTAAGAAATACGGGCAATATAATGACTGGGTTGGAGCAGGTAGGGCTTCTGGTCGCGAGACTGTAAGTCGTGTTGCTGCGGGAGCGGTTGCCAAGCTGATATTGGATAAGCTGGGAATCAATGTATTGGCATATACTGTAGAATCTCATGGAATCAAAGCCAAACCTATGACCTACGAACAAGTGCGGGCGAACTATCGAACAAACGCGATCAATTGTCCTGATGAAGATGTAGCTCAGGAAATGATTGATGACGTCCTGGCTGTAAAAGAGATGGGCGAGACCTGTGGTGGTGTCATTGAATTGATTGCTCATGGAGTTCCTGCAGGGTTGGGTGAACCCGTCTTTGACAAGCTTGAAGCAACAATCGGACAAGCTCTTTTCTCAATTGGAGCAGTCAAAGGCGTTGAGTTTGGCGCTGGTTTTGAAGTTGCCCATATGTTGGGCAGTGAATCAAACGATGAATCCTATCTGGATGAAGAAACCGGACAGGTAAAATTTTACACAAACCACGCAGGAGGGTTCCTTGGTGGTATTTCAAATGGTGATGAGATAAGGATCAGAATAGCTGTCAAACCAACTCCAACTGTCTCAGTTCCACAGCGGGTTGTTGACCTCGAGGCGATGAAAGACACTGTTCTCGAACCGATTACTCGTCGTGATGCTTCACTGCTTCCCCGAATTTATCCTGTTTGCGAAGCAATGGTTCGAATCACGTTGGTTGATGCCATAATGTTGGCAAATGGATACCGTTCTTTGACTGACCTTGATCCAAAATGGGACAAAATTTGATCAGTGAGAATAAACAGATGAAACAGGAATACTCCTTAGCTCAATTAACTGCCATCAATGCTTCACCACCCGAGCTTGCAAGAATTGCAGCCAACACCGGTTATGATTATTTCAGTATGAGGCAAATATATTTAGGATTGCCGGAAGAACCTGATTTTGATCTCGCAAAAAACAAGCCTTTAATGCAGGAAACCAAGTCCGTTATGGCGGAAACTGGAATTCGACTTTTGGATGTCGAATTAGCACGTGTGGTCGATGGTGTTGACCCTGCGACTTATGAACCGGCGTTTGCAACCTGTGCTGAACTTGGTGGAAAAAGGGTATTAAGCAGTATATGGACGGACGATGAAACCGTTCAACTGGAGAGTTTTTCCCGGATCTGCGATCTGGCTTTCCAATATGGTCTCACTGTTGAATTAGAGTATGTTCCCATAGCAGCAGTGCGGAATTTGGCAGGAGTATTGAATATCCTGGAGCAAGTGAATCGTACTAATGCGGGTATCCTTATCGACATTCATCATTTTCATCGGGCTGGTGATACTGTTGAAGAATTAGGAAAGGTCCCCAAGGAACTTTTTAGAATGGTTCATCTCTGTGATGCCCCTCTTGAGATTCCCCAAGATTTTGATGAAATGCGACGCATCATGCGTGATGCACGCGATTACCCAGGTGAGGGTGGCATTGATATAAAAAGTATCCTGTCTGTCATCCCGTTTGTCCCCTATTCCATCGAACTTCCCAATACAAGTGTTAGCAATCAGTATGGATATGAGGTTCATGCAAAACAGTGTATTGAACGATCAAAAGCATATTTTCAGATGCTCGATTGATATAAAGGAAATAACAAATGAAAAAGTTAGTCGCTGACCAGATTGTTAGTTATCTTGAAAACCGGGGTATTACTCATGTGTTCGGACTTTGCGGACATACCATTATTGCAATGCTCGATGCTCTTTCCCGGAGTGAGAAGATAACCTTTGTTAACACCAGGCACGAACAAATCGCGGCTACTGCTGCTGATGGATATGCACGGGTAACCCATAAAGCGAGTGTAGTCCTTTGCCACCTGGGTCCGGGGTTAACCAATGCAGCGACTGGGGTAGCAAATGCCAGTCTTGATGGCATACCGATGGTTGTTATCGCAGGGGATGTTCCCAGCTATTACTTTGGTCGGCATCCACACCAGGAAGTTAACATGCATGAGGATGGAAACCAATATGAAATCTACCGTCCTTTTGTGAAAAGAGCCTGGCGGGTTGATAATCCTGAGGCAATGCCAAGAATTCTTGACCGCGCTTTCCGGTTGGCAGAGAATGGTCGACCTGGTCCGGTTCTAATATCGGTTCCAATGGATGTCTTTTCACTTGAAGTTCCGACAGAACTATTCCAACTTACAACAAAAAATACTACCGAGGTTATGAAACCGGCTTTAGATAAAAACACGGCAGAAAAGATAGCCCATAAGTTGGTTGAAGCACAAAAACCAGTTATCCATGCTGGTGGTGGTGTCAGGTCAGCGCAGGCTGGAAAGGTTCTGCAAGCCTTGATTGAACATTTGGAGATACCTCTATCCCGTTCACTGATGGCACAAAGCGTTATCCCCGATGACCATCCTTTGATGTTAGGTCAAACTGGTTTTTGGGGTTCGGAATTTACTCATAATTTCACAAAAAACGCCGACCTGATCTTTGGTGTTGGAACGCGATTTGCTGAAGCAGATTCCTCCTCCTGGTATGAAGGTGTAACCTTTGATTCCGAAAAAACGACTTTCATTCAGCTGGACATCGACCCCCAGGAAATTGGCAGAAATTATCCGGTTGAAATTGGTGCTGTAGCCGATCCGCGAATTGCACTTGAACAGATTCTCGAAGAGGTAAAACGATTGGTTCCAGAACCACGTAAGAACTCTACATTAATCCAAACAATTAATGCAGAAAGGGAAAAATTCGAACAGGAAAACAGCGCTATTCGGAATGATGATCGCTATCCAATGACCCCTCAGCGAATATTAAGAGATGTTAAAAAGGTTTTACCGGAAGATGCATTGATTTTCACCGATGTGGGTTGGAATAAAAATGGCGTGGGGCAACAATATGGTGTCAAAGTTGCAGAAACCATCTTTCACCCATCAGGTTTAGCGACAATGGGTTTTGGCCCAGCAGCTGTAATCGGTGCGAAATTGGGCTCACTAGATAAGGTAGTTGTCACACTGGTAGGAGATGGCGGATTTGGGACAAACCCCTCTGTCCTTGCGACTGCACGAGAGATGAATCTTCCAATAATCTGGATTGTAATGAATAACTCCGCATTTGGCACAATCGCTGGTTTAGAAAAGAGTCACTATCACACAGAGTTTGGAACTGTCTTCAGCCATAATGGCGAATCATATTCCCCGGATTGGGCTGCGATTGCAGCGGGTTATGGGGTTAAATCTGCAAGGATTAGTAATGCTGGGGAATTTGAACAGCAATTAACAATCGCACTTGAATCAAATCAACCCTACCTAATCGATTGCCCGATGGAAAATATCCCTGTGCCAACCCCAGGGATCTGGAATATCAATGATATTTATACAAAAAAGCCGAATGTTTTACGTGGGCGGCTGGCTTTTGATGACGAAAAAAACGAGGAAAATAACTAATATTGTTAATCTACTGGAGTTCGCTCCATGGAAAACAGCTTATCTGAAGGTCGGGTTCATTTACTAACCTGACCTTTTTGTAAATGAAAAGATGAGGGGGGAAATATACCGATCTTCAGAAACTGTAAGTTACGAGTATCGATTAAAGAAA
>Ga0209510_1000895_pt1 | contig 37234 bp, 29 predicted proteins | sample BiotimSIPDNA_FD_185749 | JGI IMG/M metagenome (GOLD analysis project Ga0209510, IMG submission 185749) | Anaerobic biogas reactor microbial communites from Washington, USA - Biogas_R1 time_0 SIP DNA (SPAdes) (version 2) | ecosystem: Engineered > Bioreactor > Anaerobic > Unclassified | place...
ATACAGCAAGTAAAAGTGCAAACAGTACATCTGGTCAATCATCCAGTACAGCTAATTCTTTAACGGTTGAAAATTTGAAGATAGTTTCCCAAGGATATGGATCCTATGATATCAAAGCAGATATCACTCCCAATAAGGATTTCAGTTACCTGGAAATGGTGGCCATTGCCTATGACTCCAGCGGTGCGGTGATTGAGAAAAGCCCCCTAGTGTGGAATATTAACGATGCCCAAGCCGGACAGAAATATAAAGTCACTGGCATGATGTACATTTCAGGGGATGAAAAACCTGCAAAAGTGGATGTATTAATATTTGACTCCGTATTTTCCAGTGGAAATGAAGAAGGGTACATATTTAAGAAAACGGTAACCGTTTAAATCATCCCTTCTTTTTTTTTATTTTAAAAATTCTCATTTGAATAGGGTGAAAATTTTTAATTGGTTAAAAAAAGAGGTTTAGTAATGAAATTAATTGCAAATACTTTCAATAGGCATTTCGGCCATTGGGTGATTACATTACCTGAAGAAGACGTCAAAAATAGATGTAGTGGGTATATCCAAAAAGGAGGATGGTTAATTCAATATTACTTTGGAAAAGATGGCAAAGGGGAATATCTTGATTACTATGCAGCTCATCGAATGACTGATGATTCACATGTACGAATTCGCTCTGATGGGAGTGAAGAAACTCTTCCAGCCCTAAGTAGCTGGTTCTTACTCAGTGAGGACCCAGTGGAAGCAAAAAGATTAGAGGATGAATATGATAAGCACAATAGTGAAGTAGTAAAAATGCTTTTCGAGAAGGGATTTGATAAGTTCACCATCAACACGTTTCTTCATGCAGGAATGGATAAATAAGAAAATGAATTTTGAGTTTGTTCAAATAATTTAAGTACAGTTACACTCCTCCTCTACATCATCATGATAATAAGAAGGGCACTGATGTATTCCCGGTGAGTAGTTACTTTTTATCCATTGAGTTAATTTATTGAATATAGTTTGGTGAATAATTTTTCCTGTGATCCATTCCACTCTTAATGAACATTCTGAATTTATCTGGAATTGGCACTGCATTTTTACCGAAGTAGAAGTAATTAACAGATAATAAGACGTATTCTGTTTTAGTATCATGTTCTATATCCTCTTCCCCCTATTGGGATTGGCTTTTTGCATCCATTCATCCTAATGTATGTGATAGATATTATCAATTCGATTTTGAAATCTATTGTCATTGTAGTACTCGTCAAATATAATTTTTTCAGTTATTTCCATAGTACAGCTTATTGTATCATTATCTACGTTATTTACAGACCCAATCCCAATAAGCCTATTATCTAGCTTTGCAGTTCTCATAGTAACCGGCCTTTGCATCCTCTTGGAATGGCTCTGTATGTTTTTCCGATTCGTTTGATATCTTCGTTTTTGAGTCTAATCTTTGTGAAAATCGAACTAGTTTTTTCCTAAAATATAACCCCTTTCATGTCATTAATTATTATTTCCTGTTTATAAATGGATAACTTCCACATCTTCCCAGTTTTCTTGCAGATAATCAGTTAATATCCCTCTGTGGCATTTTTTTGCCAATGGTTCGCTACAAAGTAAAACTGTTCTTTTTTGGAAGAACTCCGGGTTTAATGGACTTAGTACATCTCTTTCTTCCAATAGTTTCAAGTACTCATTAGTATAAAGTGGCCAATTGTCAACCATTGTCCTTAATTCCTTGGTTGGAGCCAAATAATCAAAATAATAATAATCGATATCAGAAATTTCTTTCAAAAAATATTCTAGATCTCTTTTTTTAGTAAACCCTGCGAGTTGTGATGTGTTATTTAGTCTTATATCAACCAACTGCTCGATCTGGTTATCTTTTAGGATCTGGAAGAATTCCTTGGCAGTTTTTTTGGTAAAACCGATGGTATAGATTTTCATACTAAATCAACGTGGTTTTCACATATTTTTTTGGTGTTTTATCGATCTTTTGGGTTCTACCGTTTCCTCTGATGTGGATGACGGTCCAACTTTCCTTGATTAAACTGGGAGTGATTAGTTTATGGCGATGGCATTGGGTGGGGTTTTCTTCGCTGCACATGATCACGGTATTCGCCGAGGAGGCTTCTTCCATTAGTTTATGGATGCCCCCTTGGTAGGATTTATCTTGTTCAATTAGTTCGTAATCAACTTTTCCATCTACATAAAATTGTTTTCCTTCGGGTTTTCCACCAATTAGATGTCCTAAATAGTAGTAGTTTATTCCTACTTTTTTTAGTGATGATTTTAGTTCTTCTCGGTTGAATTGGGTTGCGTATTTACTGTAGGGTGAGCTCCTAACATCAACTAGTTTTATAATTTCATGGGCTTTTATGAGTTCTAGAAATTCATTAAATGGTATATTACTGTGCCCTATGGTGTAGATCTTCATTTTATCGTTTTAATCAGTTAACAGATATATGCTAGTTACCAGGATATAGTGGTATCTTGGTAGTATATCCCCTGGGGAATATGGTTGTCCTAATCCTAACCTAAAGAACACTTCACTGTTCTCTAATTTACTCAAAATCTCTTGACGTAAATTTTTAATACTTCCTCTACATTTATACATGTCTTGACAATATTTACCAAACAGGTAATCAGTTATGGGAAGATTGTACTGAATACCTTTATTATCAAAAAAATCAATCCTACCTTTAAATGATCCCTGTTCATATTTCAAGTATGCTGAATTTATCTGGTCTGGTTGGAGTGTACCCATGGATCTTTTTCCAGTCCCTTCAGAAATACAGCGATTATTCACTAGTTCGGAGCCAAATATTTCCTCCACAGAATCATAAAGGTTAGATTCTAAAATCCTTTTTATTTCAGGCATGTTAAGGGACCTTATTTTTGTAGGTGGTGCTTGTATGAATTCTTTGGCGAAATGGTCTTCAATAAATGGGGGTTTTCCTATTTTTTTGGTGAATTCGAACTCAAGTTCACTGAATCTATGAATTCCATATCTTTGTAAATGGTGCTCCCGTATTCCATTGCGAACTCTGGGCCGGTAGCCTTTACCGTCCATATCAACACCAAATAAACATACCTTATCCCCCTTTAACTTGCCGATGTCAGTTATAATTAAACTGATTTTTTCACCAGAATCAAAAGAGCTAGTATCTCCTGTGAAATTATTTTCATGGGCAATACCGTCAAAATCAAAACTCATATCTGGAGATTTACAAAAATCTACATATTCTCCAGCCTCTTCATCCCAAATCTGCCCGTAATTTGGACTATCAGCTACCATTCACTCACCCCGAAAATTTTATTCCCCTCAGGTGTGAATATTACTAGAAGTGAACAATTAAATATCAGTATTTTCTATATATAAATTTAATCATATAGCACAACGTTTAGGAATAACATGTAAAAGTGGGAAAAAATGTACTCAGACCAGATGCAACGTCACCTGCAGAAGATACAATACAGTATCAACAAATTTAACGGGACCCTTCTACTGGTAAAGGGAGGTTCAAAGTCCTTCGAGGATGTTAAAATAGACATCCAAAAAATCAGAGAAGAACTTAAAAGCATCTATCAGGATATTAATCAAACAAAACCACCTCAGGGGTTGGAAGATGTTCATCAAACCATAAAAAAGGCTAGTCTCTATTATTTACAGGCTCTGGAGGATTTTCTAGAATTTCATGTGGATGGTAACGATGACCACTTTGTAACAGGAGGTTTGAAGATCAACGAAGCCAATGAATTGTTGTATGAAGGTGCTGATTTGTTAAAACGTTGCTAAAAACAATGTATATTGCTAATCAAACAGTGATTAAAGATTCAGGAATATATTAGGGTGATGTAATGGTAGAGAGAATTATTCCGTCATGGAATGAAATTGAAAAATTTAAAGAACCCTTAAGTGAAGGAGAATATAGATTAGCTCATTTTTTTGATGATAATCTGCCAAATAAATGGAAGATATTCATTCGCCCTGATTTAAATGATTCCTATCCCGATATGATGTTACTAAATTCCGAAAGTGGAATCGTAGTTGTACAAGTCGAAAACTGGCCCCTGAAACATTATCGCTCCAATGATCCCCGTGATCGGCTGATCCTCGAGGAAAGAGACAAAATAGTAAGAAGAATCAACCATTACCGAAGTAAGATTATTAAATTATTACCCCAATTAGCGGAGAAACTCATATACCATAGCCATTATATTAAACTCATTAACGAAGTAGTTTATTTTGATAATTTAGATAATCATGAAGCCCTTTTAATAAAAGAAAAATTTTTAGAAAATAAATCCTCTCGCTTCATATCCGTATGTACCAACGATGAACTTTGCGAAGACAATCTTTCTGAAATAATCCCCTTAATAAGATACCCTGATAACAATATGGAACGTAAATGGGCACAACAATTAGAATTCTGGCTAAATCCGCCTGAACATCCCAAACAAGCTCGTGAATTTCGATTAAATTCTAAACAGGAAGAGCATGCCGAACCACTCAAGGGACATTATCGATTAAAAGGACCCTCAGGAAGTGGTAAAACCATGGTCATTGCCTATCGTGCCGCTCGACTAGCATCGTTAGGATACCGGGTTTTAATTCTCACCTTTAATCAGGCGCTGTGGCATTATATTAAGATCATCGTAGATGGCACTCCCTATGAGTTTGATTGGACTAATTTGAACTTTAACAACTTCCATGGATTTGTTTACGATTTCCTGGCCGAGGCTGGAGTACCCTATCCCCGTGACTTAGATGAAGAAAAAAAAGAAAAATTTCTAGTGAAGAAGATGGAGGAAATCATAGATTCTATGGATGATACCGAGTTTAGTAAGTACAAATACGATGCCATTATGATCGATGAAGGACAGGATTTTAAACACGACTGGTATTTACTCTTATCTAAATTTTTAACCGACCGTAATGAGATGTTACTAGTCTGTGACGAGAAGCAGAATATCTACGATAAGGATACCAGTTGGATACATGAAATGCACAACACTCAGTTTAATAAGAGGTGGCGTACCCTGGATTCAATGTATAGATTCCCAGAAAAAATTGGGAAGTTCATAAACAAATTTGCATCCACCTTTGACTTAGATGAGGAGGTAAAAGTCGAGGATGGACTGCAGAAGAGATTGGTAGGACGTCAACCTAATCCCTATATTCGTTGGGATAACATTGATGGCCGGGAATGGATTCCAAGGATCTTAGATGCATATCACTTCGTCAAATCTCATGGCTCGCCTATGGAGCCCATCCCTGATTCTGATATAACTATTTTACTCCCTAACAATGAAACGGGTCAGGAAGCTATGGAAATTTTCCATGAAAACCACATAGATGTTGATCATATCTTCAAATTTGTGAAGGATAGTAAGAATTATAACAAGAGAAGTTTCAATTACCGGGACCCACGGGTCACCATTAGTACCATTCACAGTTATAAAGGTCAGGAAACTGATCATGTCATCATGTTGATCCCGGAAGAACTTCATGGTGAAAAAAAACTGGATAAATTAGTCTACACGGGCATGACTCGGTCCATGGAGGGATTGGTGGTCTTAAATTGTAATAAACGTTACTGGAGCTTTGGACAATTAGATGATGAAGAAGAAGTGCAAATAATTTCTTTAGATGAGGAACAGTTTGAAGCAGAAATCAAGCCATGGATTGAAACACTACCCTACCCCCTGGCCTCCATGTTATGGGCTAGCTTTGCAGTTTCAGATTATAAAGACCGTGTGGATACTCTTTTAAAGTTTTTCGAATTTTTTTCTTTGTTTAAATTAAACTTATTATTAAGTGGAGTTGTAAATGACATTCCAGTAATTGATTATTATCTTGAAGAAAAACTTCTTGTTGAATTACGCTACACTGACCCCAGAAAGTTCATGTATGAACCTGGTTTTGGAACCTGGAACTTGATGAATCAAAGTATTTCCATTTATATTGCTAAAAATTTGAATGACTCCAAAATTATTAATCGCTTCGGTAAGGTTGACCGAAACTTCCTGGAGAAACTTTCCAGTCTGCCATTAAAGGATCTACTGGATGATCTAAAAACTAAAAGAAACCTATGGGAAGGCCACGATGCTGCAGACATAATCATATCATCTGAAGAATATGAAAAACGATACCTAATCCTACAGAAACGTTTATTACAGCTGAAGGAAATGATTGGGGATGTCTTCCAAAGGACATTCATGATAAGTCCCGTCAACAATGAGTATAGTGATGGAATATTCAACTATACGGTGGAAAAAATGGTCGGAGCCAATCCAATCTTCCGCCAGATACATATAGAAAGTAAGAAACCTATGGAAAAAGGTGAATTATACTTCATAACCAAGAATAAGAAACAGCCAGTTAAACTACTGCCTCTTTTGATCTTTGAAGATAATGATAATAGTTTCTACTATTACGGCGGCCCCTACTTTGAAACATATGGGGATGACAAACACATTCGCAATGAGGACAATATCCGTTATTTATCCATCAGCAAAAGCCAAAAAAGTGAAACTAGTTATCCTAAAAACAAGATATATCCCTTTATAAAGCTACTGGAAGAAGCTAAACAATATCAAAATGGATATTAGGGCTTTTCAAGTTAAAACTCGTAATAGAGAATTAACGGGAGGGATTTATCTTCTACTTCATCAATTACTTTAAATTTCGTTAAAATGAACGATTTCCCACCTAAAAAGTATTTAATACCATCTTCAACTATCTCTACTAAGTATTTAAATATAGAAGCTGGATCGCAACTTAAAAATACCATATCTCCTTTCTGAATTTTTACTTCATAATCTTTCCAAACCCAGTAGTGGTCTTTCTGAGCTAAAATTAGATTAATTAATTCTTCATCTGCTAATAAGAGCGTTTTAACGAAGTTTTTTGAAACATAATCCATCAAATCTTTCGAATTAAAATAAACACTGAAATATTTATCATAATAACCAATTTCCAATCCCTCAAATCCATTTTTGTATAGATCCTGAAAAAAGGTAAATGCTGGTAAGAGTTCTTTAAAATTTACTTGGATATAGGTTGGTGTAAAACAGGAATTAGCCACACTTGATCCATATATCATTTTCAATTCATTGGAAAATAAAGCTGGTTTAATTTTCTCTTTTTCCATCTTCACAACACCTCAAATTGGATGTGGATTACATTTCATATCATCTGGCAAATTGTATGGCTTCTACGAAGTACTCAGGTAGGAATTTTCGACATTTCATCCATTCTTGAGTTAATACCCCATCAATGGATCCATCCATGATATAGGTGTGGCAATGATCGTCTTCATTTCGCATGCCTCGGCCATAGGCCTGTACTAGACTGGTTACGGTTTTATAGGCATACCAATCCGGGTCCTTCTTCTTCCGGGCCATAATCTGTTTATCCCCCAAGTAAGGGAATGGTACCTTGTAAATAATCTGGAACCGGCATAGATCCCCGGGTAGATCTATTCCCTCATCAACACTGGGGGCAACCAGGACCTTTGGTTCCTCAGATTCCATGAATTTTTTTATTACATCTTCACGCCTTGGACCCCTACGGCCATTAAATGAATATATCATGATTCGGGGGTCTTTTAGGGTGTCATAGAGGTATACGGCCAGTTTATGATTGTGGGTGTGGATTAGACCCTTCTCATTTTTATGTTTCTCTAGGATCCGCTGGACTTTGGGAATTGTCAGAGGCTTTGTTGTCTCTATATACTTGTTGGACATGGGCCCTGCAGTGTCTATAATGATTGGTCGGTGTTTCTTTTTAAATGGACTTTTAACATGGATGTAAATTACATCATCCGGGTTAAGTCCGTGCCACTTACTAAAACATCCCTTATCAAGGATGGTGGCACTCATCAATAGATTGTAGTTACTGTGGTCAAAGAAGTATTTTCCACAAAACCTGTTCACATCTATGGGTTTAATCTTTATCTTTTCATGAGTTGAGTTAGGGTCTATTATCCACTCATGGGGATGTTCTTCAAGTTCTTTAATACCAGTATCCAACTTCAGAGCCATGCTGGTCAGGTGTTTCTTGGTTTTTGTAGATAGATCAGATAGGCTGGCCAAGCCATTGTAGCTCTTCTGTAATTCTGTAAGTAAAGTTAGGATATGATCAACGTCTTCCGTATAGTCCATACTCGTTAAGCGGGGTATCCTGGGGATCTTAGCTAGTAAGTCACCCAACTCCACTGGTGATAAATCATTCTCGCTGCCCAGTTTTTCCAGCTCACTCTCTACTCGCTCCGAATCCCGGTTGAATTGTTGGTTGGATAAATTAATGCTCATTTGCTGCATGATCTGGTCATCCAGGTTATGGGCTTCGTCGAAGACATTCAAAACTCGGTCACTGAAGTGGGGTAAGTAGTTAATCTCCGGGAAAAAACTGGCATAATTCATTAAGGTTATATTAGAGTTTATGGCAGTGGACTTCTGATCCCAATAGCTGCACGGTGCACTAGTCCGGTAAGACCAGATCTTCCCATGTGAATCCGTAAAAGCAATGAAATCTTCTTTAATATCACTATTTGTAACTCCATAGGCACATTTATAATCAGCAGAACGGACTTGACATAGGCCATCATCACATTTAGCTTTCCGGGGTTTGTCTTCATCTTGGGGTGCTGCTCTGCAATCCCAGTTGTTACGACCCTTCAAGACTTGGAATCCAAAGTCCGATTGGTACTGGTCCTGGAGTTGTTTAGTCACGGTGACGATGTAGGCGGAATCAAAATAGTTGGATAAGGTCACGGCTATGGCTGATTTACCAACACCAGTCCCAGCATCTAATAGGATCGTGTGCTTTCCTTGGTCCAATCCCTCCGCAATTTTTATAAGGATCTGGTCCTGGATTGGCCGGGGACTGTACTGGGCCGGGAAATGTTTAATAAGCTGGCTATAAGTCTCGGATATCATTTAATCTTATAATTAATTTGTCCAGTAGTAGGCTCATAATGATACTGGGGGTGATTTTAGTTTCTCCAGTGTAAAATATTATTTTGCCAGGCTTCAATGTCTTTTTCAGTTTTTTCTTCTTCTTTAATTACTTCAAATAGAAGGTCCACGTTCATAATGAACACCCCCAACTTTAATATTTAATTACAATATTGTTATTAGTGAGCAACATATTAATATAATTATCAGTTATAATATTCATGAGGGGTTGAAGTGGAGGATGAAGTAAAAGTTCCAAAGACTATATTAGAAGAAATTCTGGAAAAGACAATTTTAGATCTAAAATCAAAACCAGAATTTGATTCAAAATTTTTAAATGAGTTGGAAAATTCTTTTAAAAAGGGGAATTTAACTCCTGAGGAAATCATTCAAATAATAAAGGAGTGAAGGTACATGAAACTCCTGGAACTGGATATTCAAAACTTTCGGGGAATAAAAAACCTTAAGATAACTCCTCAGGGTAAAAATTTTTTAATTTCAGGCCCTAATGGTTCCGGAAAAAGTGCAGTGGTCGATGCCGTTGACTTTCTTCTAACCGGGCAAGTCTCTAGGATGACCGGCGCCGGGACCAAAGGCATAACCATAAAAAAACATGCAAAACACATTGACGCTGATGAAAAAGACGTTCAAGTCAGTGCCTTAGTAGAATTACATGGTGTTAAAGAACCATTTTATATATCCCGTTCTTTACATCAACCTAAAAAAATTGTTTTTGACCATAAATATCGTGAATTTCTGGAGCCAGTCTTGGAGTTAGCTACCCGGGGGCAGCACGTTTTAACCCGGCGGGAAATTCTAAACTACGTTACGGCGGATGCCAGAACCAGGGGGAAACAGATAACTGAGCTTTTAAAACTACAGGATATTGATAAAACCCGCAAAGCACTGATAAAAGTTAAAAATGAACTAATGCAAAATTACGATAGTGCTTTAACTTCTCGGGATGATTATAAAGCTAAAATAATGTCCACCACTGGTGCTAATCAATTCAGTGAAAAAGAAACTCTAGAGTACCTTAATCAGCAAAGACATAGACTTGGTGGTGAACCATTAGACCATTTACAGTCATCTATTTTAAGTAATATCAACCGGCCATCCGGTTCTTCTAGTGGCGGATTAAACTTCACCCTCCTGCAAAGGAACATACAGCAGGTAAGAGATTACATCTCCCAGAGGACGGAGTGGGAAAAGTGGGGCAGTGAATATGAAACCCTCACCGGAAAATTAGTGGATGGACCAGGGGAGCAGCTAAAACTAGCCAGAATGGGTCTTAAACTATCCAGGGATCAATGTCCACTGTGTGATACTCCCTGGGATGAGACTGATCTGCGCCAGCACTTGGAAGGAAAGATCAGCCAACTAGAAGTAGTAGCCGAATATCTAGATCGCATAGTAGAAATAGAAAAGGATGTATCTCAACTTTTAAAAATTACCCGGGCCAGCCTGGAAGAATTAGTAAATCAATTAGAGCCTTTAGGATTAACAGAGGAAAGTGAAGTTTTAATTGAATGGGAGAAGGAACTTACACAATTAGATAAACAATTGGACGAAGAGAAGTATCCGCCTTTTATTGTTCTGCCCACTATTGGGGAAATTTTAGACCGTATAGAAGATACTGCTCAAAATTATGATCAAGGAACTTCACCTGAAGAAGAGGCTTGGGATGTTCTTAACAAGTTGGAGGATAAGATCCAGGGATACCTGGAAGCATCAGATGAGACAATTAAAACCAATGAAGACTACCTCCAATCAGAAATACTATTAAACTCCTTCATTAAATCCCATGACCAAGTTCTAAACAACCTATACCAACAGATCAAAGAACGCTTCGTAGAGCTCTACCAAGAATTACACGGAACCGACGAAATAGACTTCGATGCCTTAATAACTCCCAAAGGAGGCGGTGTGGACCTCCAGGGAGACTTCCACGGCCGAGGCGTAAACCCACCCCACGCCCTACACAGCGAAGGCCACCAGGACAGCATGGGAATCTGTTTATATCTAGCACTAGCAGAACAGCTCACCGAAGGCTACATTGACTTAATAGTACTAGATGACGTGATGATGAGTGTAGATGCCCCTCATAGACAGGAAATATGCCGATTACTGGCTGGTTTCTTCAAGGGGCGGCAGTTTTTCATAACCACCCATGATCAGACCTGGGCTAGGCAGCTGCGATTGGAAGGAGTGGTTAGTTCTAAAGGTGTGGTGGAGTTGTACGACTGGACTATTGATACTGGCCCTAGAGTTAACTCTCAATCTGATATGTGGGAAGCCATTGAAAAAGATTTAAGGAGAAATGACGTTCCCAGTGCAGCCCACAAGTTACGGAGAGGATCTGAGGAATACTTCCGGACAGTCTGCGATGCACTGGGGGCTAAGGTTAAATTTAGAGATAACAACCAATTCACCCTGGGTGATCTCTCACCTCCAGCAATCAATAGATATAAAAAACTTATAAATACCGCTAAGGATGCAGCCAACTCCTGGAACAAGCAAGAAGAAGTAAGTAAGCTGGTGTCAATTGAAAAAGGTTCTAAGGAAATATTTAACCGAAGCAACGCTGAAAATTGGGCTATCAATCTAAATGTGCACTACAATAAATGGCCAGATTTTACTCTCAACGATTTTAAACCAGTAGTAGGTGCCTTTGAAGACCTCTACTCTGTTTTCGTATGTGATAACTGTGGTGGCATGTTGCACTTGTCTTTAGATGGAAATACAGAGGAAGCTGTTAGGTGTAAGTGCGGGAGTGTGAATTGGAATTTAAATAAGAAATAGGAGACTTCACCATCATTTGTAAGTTCAGTATATACATGTAAACCAAAAACATTTAATACATTTGAATATAATTATAATTGAGATATGGAGTAACATATGAAATATAGTGCAGGAATGATTTCAAAGTCTTACTGGTATTTAGAGTCAAAAAAAACAGCACAATATATGTTAGAAGGACTTAGTAGGAAGGAAATAGTGGAATTAGCTATTAATGATAATTTATATCAAGTTGATTCTGAATATCGTTCCAAAACCATAGCTAATGCCATTTATACTCGTTTAGATAGTTTACCAAAACCCTTGTTGGAAGCCATTATCAAATCCGACATCGCTACTTCTAAGATTTTAGTTTTAATTTCAATAATGAGAACAGATCGCCTGTTTTTTGAATATATGTACGAAGTATTTAGAAATAAGATTATTCTTGGTGAATATAAACTTAAAGACAGGGATTTTAATATATTTTTTGACGGAAAAAAAATACAAAGCGATGTTGTTGATAGTTGGGTTTATACAACCATTAGAAGATTAAAATCAGAATATTTAAAAATGTTAATTGAATCAGGAATTTTTAATCAGGATTCAAGAGAAATCATTGTGCCTCTATTAGATTATAAGATTAAAGAAATTTTATTAAAAAATGATATGGCACATTATCTATATGCTGTTACTGGAGAGAAGTAGTTTGGTGATATTGGTGGATTCTATCGATATTCGGCTGAATAAAATTGAAAGTATTGTGAAAAAGGATTCCTTTCGTCAAAATAAGGGATTAGGAAATGAAGTTGGATACTACATATTTGACTATGATCCACAATATGAGCTGAAAGTACGAGAGTACATTGCATACTTAAAAACAAAGATTAATCAGAACCCGAACTACTCTTTTAAATTATTAGAATTTGATTTATACTCCATAATTATTGAGATACTCCAGGAAAAAGGATATCTAGAAAAAATCTTTGAATTTGAAAAAAATAAGGGTAGAGAATTCATAAAAAGGGCAATTAATAATTTATTAAAATTAAGCAGTGGCTCTAATCTAATTGTTGAACATATCAAAGAAAATACACCAGAAAATTCGGTAGTTTTCCTAACCGGGGTTGGTAAAAGCTATCCTTTACTTAGATCGCATAATGTTCTCAACAATCTGCACCAGGTTTTAGATGATGTACCGGTCGTAATGTTCTTTCCGGGTGAGTATTCTGGTAATGATCTGGTTTTATTTGGAACCATCCATGACAATAACTATTATAGGGCTTTTCCATTGGTAAAATGATTAAATAGAAATCGTGGGGTTTTTAAGATGAATATCGCTGAAATGTTTGATAAAAAAATTGATAGGGATATAAAAGGTGTAATTAAGGTTGGTCAGCATGATCAGGAGAACATCTACCAAGAATTAAATGAATACGTAGTTACACAGGAATTGTCCAAGCACTTCAGGGAGTTCTTTGAAAATTATAGGAAAGGTATTGAAAAGCCCACCGATGAGATGGGCGTATGGATATCCGGATTTTTTGGCAGTGGTAAATCCCATTTTCTGAAGATCTTATCCTACATCCTAGAAAACAAAGAAGTTAAGAATAGAAAAGCCATCGAATTTTTCCGGGACGATAAAAAAATTGAAGATGCCTTAGTTATTGCCGATATAACCCTGGCTGAAAATGTTTCTACCGATGTGATTCTATTTAACATTGACTCAAAGGCAGAATATAATAAAGAACCCATATTAAATGTTTTTCTGAGGGTCTTTAATGAAATGCAAGGATTTTGTGTGGAAAGTCCGTTTCTAGCCGATCTGGAAAGAAATCTAACCAAGAAAGATCTTTTTTCAAAATTTAAAACCAGATTTAAAGAGATTAACGGTGAAGAATGGGTAGAAAAAAGATCAGAATTTATCTTCATCCAAGATGAAGTAATTGACACCCTGGTGGACGTAAACTATATGAGTCAGGAAGCCGCCAGAAACTGGGCAGAAACAGTGAATGAAGATTATACTATGTCCATTGAAAACTTCGCTAAACTGGTGAAGGATTACTGTGACAGTAAAGGTGTAAATCACCATATTGTATTCTTGGTTGACGAAATCGGACAGTACATTGGAGATAACTCAAAATTAATGCTAAACTTACAAACCGTCACTGAAGATCTGGGGATCATGTGCCAGGGACGAGCCTGGATCATAGTTACCAGTCAACAGGACATTGATACCCTGATGAATGTGCCTGGGAATGATTTCTCCAAGATCCAGGGACGTTTCAAGACCCGATTATCCTTATCATCAGCCAATGTGGATGAAGTGATCAGGAAAAGGATACTGGCCAAGAATCATACTGCAACTTTAACCTTAGAGGCATTGTACGAGGAAAAAGAAGCTATATTAAAGAACCTTATCTCATTTTCTGCTGATACTGCTGAGAAGAAGATGTATACTGATAGTAAAGATTTTGCAGCAGTTTACCCCTTCATACCATACCAATTTAACTTGTTGGGCAATGTTTTAACATCCATACGAGAACATGGAGCATCTGGCAAACACCTGGCCGAGGGTGAAAGATCCATGCTGGCTCTATTCCAGGAATCATCTATTTCTTTGATGGATAAAGAGTTGGGCGTTTTAATGCCATTCAACATATTCTACAATGCTCTAGATAAATTCATCGACCATACTCATCGTTCAGTGATTATTAAGGCAACCAGTAACCAATTCCTTGATGAATTTGATGTGGAGGTCCTTAAAGTCCTATTCATGATTAAGTATGTGAAGGAGATCAAAGCTAATTCAGAGAATGTAACCACTTTAATGGTTAGTGCTATTGATGAGGATCGGGTGGATTTAAGGGAGAAAATAGAAAAATCTTTAAAAAGATTGGTAAGACAAACCCTAGTCCAGAAAAATGGCGATATTTATTCCTTTTTAACTAATGAAGAGCAGGATATAACCAATGCTATAAAACGTGAGCACGTGGACACCGGGGAAATTTTAAACGAAGCATCCACAGTTATTTTTGAAGATATATTTCCCGATAAAAAATACCGATACAGTAACCGCTATAATTTCCCATTCAACCAAGTGGTTGACGAACGATACCGAGGAAACCGCCAATCAGCCGATATTGGAGTAAGAATAATAACACCCTACTACGATCTAAAAGAAGACAACAACCAATCCCAAACTAGATTATTAGAGCCATCTGAAGGTAAAATGACTTCAAATATCTTGAGAAATTTATCTGATCAGAACAACGAGGTGATCATCCACTTAACTACTGATCTGACCTTTTTAGAAGAGATAGAAGAACTGCTTAAGATTAACAAATACTTAACCAAAAGAAGCACGGAATTGTCAAGGCGATCCAAAACCATTCTACTAGCAAAACAAGAAGAAATCTCAGAGAAAAGGGAAAGAATCAAAATATTCTTAGAAGAAGCGCTGAAACATGCCGATATCTATGTTAAGGGAGATAAAGTTGATATTAAAGAAAAAAATCCAACAGACAGGATCAATGAAGCCTTGAATAAGCTGGTTAAAAAGATATATCATAAATTATCCTACATGAAAACCTCTCCGGTGAAATCCGACATACTCAACATCCTACGGGATACGAGTCAGGAAGAATTTGGTCAATCCGAAGATGAAAACAGATTAGCCATCGATGAAATGGACCGTTACCTGGAACAGGAAAACCGACTCCATTCTAAACCACAACTAAAAACTATCATCACTAAATTCAACAAAGCACCCTACGGATTTGTTGACTTGGATGTGGAATGGTTAATAGCCACCCTATTTTCACAAAAAAGTATTTATTTAGTGAAAAATGCCCAAAACATTTCTCTTAAGACCAATTCTGCTGAAGACATCCTGAAGTTTTTAACCGAGAGAAAATTCCAGGAAAAGATACTCATCAACAAGAAAACAGACACCAAGCCCAGCCAGATAAAGGATGTGAAAGAGGTATTGCGCGATTTCTTCGACTTTGTAATTGCATCTGATAATGACGAAGACTTAATGGAACACTTCCAGGATAAATCCACCATCAAATTAGGTGAAATAGAGAAAATAGAAATGGAATATCAAATAGAATACCGATATCCGGGACGAAAGATTATAATTCAATCTAAAGAACTCCTCATGGATGTGAATGCCACAAATCAACTGAATCAGTTCTTTGATTTTATAAGTGAACATCGAGATGATTTTTTAAATGTTGCTGATGATTTAGAGTCGGTTTCGAATTTCTTTACCGGAACTCAGAAGGATATCTTCAGAAACGCTTGTGAAGTTTACGATCTCTTTAAAGACAATGAGTACTACATCAATGACCCCCAATTAGAGGAAATAACAGGGCAAATCAAGCATATAATAGATATGCCTAGTCCTTTTTCACATATCCATGAACTCCCTGAATTGTATGATCATTTTGAAAGTTTACATCAAGTAATTTTAGAAAATGAATCAGATCCAATTAAACAAGATATCGAATCTGATCGAAAACACGTTTTCGGGGAACTTGACTCTCACGAGTTGAAGGATGAATTTGAAGAACAGTTTCTAGACAGATTCCAGGAATTAGAAAAGAAACTGAACAGTTCCCAGAAGATATCTGATATAAGGGGAATAAGGGATGAAAGCTACCACTTAAGCAATAAGTGCATAGCTGAAATAAGGAAATTTAAAGAAGAACAAGATGGAGAGACTAATGGGGAAAAGAAAAAGGAAGGTGGGGGGAAAGATAAACCTATCAAAGATCTAAATCTTAGAAATATTTCACCGGGGACAAGAGTAACGATTAAAAATGAAGAAGATATTGACCAATTTCTAGAATCAATACGTAAGAAACTTAAAGAAGAATTGGATGTAGACACCATTATCAATTTGAGAATTTAAGGAGAGTTTTCATGGATAAAAAGGCTATAAAAACTTTTGCGGTTGAATCACGTAGAAAGTTAATGGAAGAGGTGAAGTACCAAGCTAGTCTTTTAGGCATAAATCCTCAGGCTATTGTTGAACCAGTGGAAAAAGCAGATGGGATGGAGGTATATGATATCGGCGCGGCCACACCCTATACTATCTATGAGGAAGCCATCAAACAACGAAAAAGCCTGGTTAAACGTATCAAGGAAAAAGGCATTGATAATGTTGTAGAAGAAGTGGCATATACCTGGTTTAACCGGATAATAGCCATACGGTTCATGGAAGTTAATGACTATCTTCCCACACGTGTAAGAGTACTATCCAGTGCCACTAAGGGGAAAATCGAACCGGATATAGTTACTGAAGCTCCAAGTGTTGATTTAGATTTTTCTGATGAAGAAATAGAAAAGATCTATCAGCTAAAAAATGATAATAAATTAGATGAACTCTTTAAATTACTATTTATCAAGCAGTGTAATAAACTGAATGAAATTCTGCCGGAACTCTTTGAAAAGACCGCAGATTACACAGAATTACTACTATCTATTTCTTTTACCAATGAAGAAGGTGTTGTTAGGCAATTAATCGACAATATCTCCGAGGAAGACTTTACTGACCAAGTAGAGATTATTGGATGGTTATATCAATACTATAACACTGAATTAAAGGATGATACTTTTAAACAGCTTAAAAAACGGGTAAAGATCAGCAAAGAAAGGATTCCTGCTGCCACCCAGTTATTCACTCCTGATTGGATTGTTAGGTACATGGTAGAAAACTCCTTGGGACGATTATGGCTCGAAGGCCACCCCGACAGCAAGCTCAAAGAAAACTGGAAATATTACCTAGATGAAGCTGAACAAGAACCTGAAGTGCAAATAGAACTCGCTAAAATTAGAGAAGAATCTAAAAATCTCAAACCAGAAGACATTAAAGTCATTGACCCTGCCATGGGGAGTGGACACATACTTGTATACGCCTTTGAAGTATTAATTCAAATTTACACCTCAGTAGGTTATAATGAACGTGACGCCGCCGAATCCATACTACAAAACAACCTCTATGGACTAGATATCGATGACCGAGCATATCAGCTAGCCTATTTTGCAGTGATGATGAAAGGACGATCATACAATCGCCGAATACTCAACAAAAATATCGAACCCAAAATATGTTCCATACAAGAAAGCAACGAAATAACAGATGAACAAATCGATTTCGTAGCTGGTTGCGATCCTAAAATTGAACAAGACCTTTTATATTTAGTAGAAACATTCAATGATGCTAAAGAATATGGTAGTATAATTAATGTGGAGGCAATAGATTTTAGTTCTATCAATAATAGTCTACAAATAATAAAAACAGCTAATTATTCTGATTTCAAATCAATAAATTTTCAAAATGAATCTTTTATATTTAATTCTATTATTAAACAAGCAATAATACTATCTTTAAAATATGATATCGTAGTAACTAATCCTCCTTATATGGGATCTAAGGGTATGGATAAAAAATTATCTTCATTTCTTAATAAGAATTATCCTGATAGTAAAAAGGATCTTTTCGCGGTTTTTATAGAAAAATGTCAAAAAATGTCACATAAAGACTCATTTTTAGGGATGATAACTCAACATGCATTTATGTTTTTATCAAGCTATGAAAAATTAAGAAAAAAAATTTTAACAAATAACATAATCAATATGGCTCATTTAGGTACTAGGGCATTTGAAGAAATTGGCGGGGAAGTTGTACAAACAACGACTTTTGTATTGCGAAATAGTGACATAAAAAACTATAATGCTACATATTATAGATTAATAAAATTAAATAGTCAAAAAGAAAAAGAAAAAGCTTTTTTAAATAATGAAAATAAGTACACAGCAATAAAAGAGAATTTCAAAAAAATTCCTGGAAGTCCATTTGCTTATTGGGTAAGTAAGAGTTTTTATAACATTTTCAATCGTCAGAACGTGAGTGATTATGGATTTGCTGGCATTGGAATGAGGACTGGTGATAATAATAGATTTTTACGGTTCTGGCATGAAATTTCTCTACTAAAATTTTCTGATAATTGTTCTTCTCCTGAAGATGTAATTAAAGGATCTTTTAAATGGATTCCTTATAATAAAGGAGGTTCTTTTAGAAAGTGGTATGGAAATAATGAATATGTCGTAAATTGGAAGGATAACGGTTATGATATAAAAGAAAATACAAAAAAGGTTTATCCTCAACTTGGAGATAATTTAGGCTGGAAAATAAGCAATGAAAAATATTATTTCAAAACTGGGATTACTTGGTCCGGAGTAACTACTGGAAAATTCTCAGCACGATATTATCCAAAAGGTTTCATTTTTGATTCAGGGGCAAATGGATTATTCCCTTATGATGAAAATGACGTTAAATATTTACTTGGTTTATTGAATACGAAATTAATCGACTTTATATTAAATATAATTAATCCTACAATTAATTATGGGTCTGGAACTATCAATAAAGTGCCAATAATTTTCAATGGAATACAAAAAGATATCATAGACAATATTGTTGAGACTAATATTTCACTATCACAAAAAGACTGGGATGAATACGAAACATCATGGAATTTTAAATATCATCCATTTTTAGGGTTTACTGATAAAATTCCGTCAAAATATAAACTTTATGAAATTTTTGAAAAGTGGAATAGACTTACTGAAAAACGATTTAAAAAACTTAAAAATAATGAAAGAATCTTAAACCAAATATTTTTAGAAATATATGATTTAATTGATGAATTAACTCCTGATGTAGAAAATAAAGATATTTCCATAACTAAAGCTGATTTAAATAGAGATATCAAAAGTTTCATTTCATACTCTGTTGGATGCATGTTAGGTCGATATAGTCTAGATGAAGAAGGCCTAATTTTTGCAGGAGGCCAATGGGATCTCTCCAAATACTCTAAATTCCGCCCTGATCAAGACAATATCATTCCAATATTAGATTCTGAATATTTCGACGATGACATTGTAGGTCGATTCGTAGAATTTCTGAAAGTCACTTTTGGAGAGGAAATTTTAGAAGAAAACCTTGATTTTATAGCTAAGGCTTTGAAAAAGAAGGGAAACACCAGTAGAGAAGTTATCAGGAATTATTTTTTAACAGATTTCTACAAAGATCATGTTAAAACCTATAAAAACCGCCCTATCTACTGGCAGTTTGATAGTGGAAAAAATAATGGATTTAAGGCACTAATTTACATGCACCGCTATGAAACGGACTTAGTAGCTCGTGTAAGAACTGATTATTTACATAAAACTCAAAATAAGCTTGAAATGGCCATATCCCATAATGAAATAATCATCGAAAGCTCCACTAATGCCTCAGAAAAATCAAAAGCTGTGAAAACTAAAAATAAATTAGTAAAACAACTGGAAGAAACCAGGAAATATGATGAAGCACTGGCCCACATAGCTAGTCAAAAAATTGAAATCGACCTCGATGATGGAGTAAAAGTAAACTACGCCAAATTCCAAGGAGTAGAAGTAAGTAAAGAGGGTAAAAAAGCCAAAAAGATTGATCTACTCAAAAAGATTTAATGGTGCATTATGAACTTAAGATACATCCAGGGAAAACTTAATGAAATTTTCCTTGGGGATTCCCGGCAGCTTGTTTTCTGGTACGATGAAAAGGCCGAGTTCTGCGAAGAGATAAATAAGCTGAAATTGGATAATGCAGATATTTATCACTTAAAACCGGATAACTGGTTATACACTAAATATTTCCTGGAAATTGAAGATACACAAAATAATTACCTGATCTATGCACCGTTTCCTAAACCTAAAGATGAGGATAATTACCTGGCTGATATGTTCTATTATGCCACTCCTTTTAGTGCTGATAAAATATCCCTCATCATCCAAGAGTTAAACATCCCTAAAAAATACAAACCTCTTTTAGAGGAGTATCCTAAGTTCTGGAATGCCAATAGTCGAGTGAATAAATTTAAAGACCTCAATATTGAGAAATATTCAGAAAGAAAGATCAAAGTTGCTATTTTATGTGTATTGGCCCAGGTTAAAATGGCTAGTTTTGATGAACTCCTTCAGAAAGTTTTAACCACGGAGGATTGGGATGAAAACAAATATTTAATTGAATTCGAAAAGATGGAGATCCTGGACGCCTTATGGGAGTTATCCGCAGAGAAATATGGCTATGAAGATAAAAATCCCACTATCGAAAAATTTTTAATTTCCTTAATAATCACCTACACCTCCACCCAATTCCAGGGAAACTTACCTAAAGCCTGGGAAAAACTAATATTGATTAAAAAGAACAACATAGCAGTTTTCATTAATAATTTAATGAACAATACCAATTATAAGGATAAATACGATTACCTGGCTAGTTTAATCTCCACCAAAATAAACTTGGAGGGGCAGCTGAAAAGGATTCCAGTAGAAAACTATTTTGATTGTGACACCTTCCAAATATTTGATAAAAATATCACAGAACACATAACAGACCTACTCAGCAGCAACCAGGAAGAACTACCCATAATTCATAGGCTATTAGAGAATCGCCATAAAACCCACTTCTACAAGAAGTATGAATATCATTATGAACTTATTAAATGGGCCAATCTCCTGATTAAACAGGTTAACGAATTTTCAGATGAAAGCTACACCGATAATATCGAAGAATTCATCACTAAATACTGTGAGGAATGGTCCTATATAGATCGATCCTATCGTGAATTCTATTATGCCTATGATAAGATCCCAGACCCGGATAGAAATCATAATCTAAGGCAATTGATAGAAAATATGTACTCCAACACATATCTATCAGATTTAGCAAGTAAATGGTCCGAGATGTTGGATGAACTAGGCTCTATCAAGGAAGTACCCCTGGGTAAACAGTATAATTTCTATAAAGAATTTGTGATTCGTGCTGTTAAAAAACAGAAAACTGCGGTTATTATTTCCGATGCATTTAGGTATGAATGCGGCGAGGAATTAAAAGAACAACTAGATCAGGACCCCACCCGCAAAACAGTGATAAAACCTTTGCTTTCCACAATCCCATCTTACACAGCCATAGGCATGGCTTCCTTACTACCTCATAACAAGATACGGTTTGATACTAAATTCAAACTGTTAGTAGACGATAAACCCTGCACCAGCACCTCTGAAAGACAGAAAATACTGGAAAGTTATAACTATGATGCCATAGCCCTAACCTATGATGAGGTAATGTCACATAATACGAAAAGTCTGAGAAAAGAGCTTAAAAAGAAAAATTTGATTTACATCTACCATAATCAGATAGATGCCCGAGGAGATAAATTAGCCACGGAAAACGAGGTTTTTACTGCCTCTAAAGAGGCGATAGATGAGATTATTAACTTAATAACTAAATTAACAGGCCAAGGCAATATTTATAATCATATCATAACCGCTGATCATGGATTCATCTACAAGCATGATAAGTTAAAAGAAAGTGATAAGGTGAATCTCACCCAAAAAGGGATCCATATTACAAATAAAAGATATTTATTATCCGATGAAGAATTAAATATTGATGGAACCCTAAATCATTCATTAGATTATTTAGATATGGATAATCTTCATGTTACCGTTCCTTGGGGAGTGGATATCTTCAAAACTAAAGGGGCTGGGCAAAACTATGTTCATGGGGGATCATCATTACAGGAAATAGTAGTGCCTGTACTGAAGGTGAAGTCCAAAGCCTCAAAAATAAATCAAGAAAAAGTGGAATTGAACTTAATTGCCATAAGTAACAGAATCACCAACTTAAGCACGGTTCTAACCTTCGTTCAAAAAGAGAATGTTACAAACCTTATTTTACCTTTAGAAGCAAAATTATTCTTTGAAGATGAGGATGGGGAGAAAATATCTAATGAGGTTATTATTCATGCCAATAAGATTGTTGATTCTGCTGAAGATAGGGAGTTTAAGGAAAAATTCACTCTAAGAAATAAGAAGTACTCTAAGAGCAAAAAATATTATCTGGTAATGAAAAATATGGAAAATGACGTGGAAATAGACCGCTACGAATTTATGATTGACATAGCATTTTCCGATGACTTTGTATTCTAACCTAGGGAGGGTCATAGTTGGATGATTCTAATGAGCTGGATAATTCCTATGAGGACTTTAACGAAGATTTAAACACTAAACTAATTGAAAACTTCGAAGGCAGGATCGTCAGAAAGGACCTTACCAAGAAAATTAAAGAGGGTGCCAATGTCCCGGTATATGTGCTGGAATACCTTTTAGGAAAGTATTGTGCCACCACTGATGAGTCCCTCATTCATCAAGGTGTGGAAACTGTTAAAAAAATCCTATCAGAAAACTATGTGCGACCCGATGAAGCCCAGAAGATCTTATCTAAACTAAGAGAATCTGGTAGTTACACCGTAATAGACACAGTTTCAGTTAAACTTAATTATAAATTAGATAGATATGAAGCAGAGTTTTCTAATCTCGGTTTATCCAATGTACCCATTGCTAAAGAATATCCCTCCAATTTTGAGCGTTTGCTTGGTGGAAATATTTGGTGTATGATTACCTTTGAATACTTTTTTGATGAAGCCGATGCTAGCCGTAATCCCTTTATCATTAAAAATTTAGCCCCCATCCAGATGCCTAACTTAGATCTAGATGAAATCATTATGGGTAGAGAAAATTTCTCTAAAGACGCCTGGATCGATATACTGCTTAGATCCTGTGGTATAGAACCCACCCAATTTGATGAAAGGGTTAAATGGCTACTATTAGCAAGACTTATCCCTCTAGTGGAAAATAACTTTAATCTTTGTGAATTAGGCCCCAGAGGAACTGGTAAATCACATGTTTACCGTGAAATATCGCCTAATAGTATATTAGTATCTGGAGGACAAACCACCGTCGCTAACTTATTTTACAACATGTCCACTAAATTAATCGGTTTAGTAGGTATGTGGGACTGTGTGGCATTTGACGAGGTTGCCGGGATACATTTTAAGGATAAAGATGGGGTGCCTATCATGAAGGATTACATGGCATCAGGCTCTTTTTCCCGAGGAAAAGAGGAGAAAAACGCCTCTGCCTCAATGGTCTTTGTGGGAAATATAAATCAAAGCGTGGATGTTTTACTCAAGACATCCAGTCTTTTTGACCCTTTTCCCGATGACATGAGTAGTGACACTGCATTTTTTGACCGTATGCACTGCTATATCCCTGGTTGGGAGATACCTAAATATCGTCCTGAATTTTTTACCGATGAATATGGATTCATAACCGATTATCTCTCAGAATTCATGAGGGAAATGCGTAAAAGATCATTTGCCGATGCATTTGATGAATACTTTAAAATAGGAAATAATCTCAATCAACGTGATGTAGTGGCTGTGCGAAAGATGGTTTCTGGCCTTATTAAACTCATCTATCCCCATGGCAAATTTGATAAAGAAGATATTAGGGAAATTCTCGTTTTTGCACTAGAAAGTCGTCGGAGAGTTAAAGAACAACTTAAAAAGATTGGCGGCATGGAATTTTATGACGTAAACTTCTCATATATCGACAATAATAGTTTACAGGAGAATTTTATATCAGTTCCAGAACAAAGTGGGGGAAAACTGATACCTGAAGGTATTCATAAACCGGGGCATCTTTACACTGTCGGACCAGTTGAAAATGGAATGATAGGTGTATTTAAAATTGAGACGGAAGTAATGAATGGCACTGGGAAATTCACTTGCACAGGTATAGGTTCCAAAAAAGAAGTTAGGGAATCAATCAATACTGCTTTTAGTTATTTAAAATCCAACAGTGCAAACATCAGCGGAACCATAAGCACCAAAAATAAGGATTATTTGATGCAAGTTCAAGATTTAAATGGAGTGGGTATGACCAAACACTTAGCTTTATCCGCATTTGTAGCATTATGTTCCGCAGCCTTAAATAAGCCAGTTTTACCAAGCACAGCCATATTAGGCAGTTTAAGTATTGGCGGAACCATCATCAAAATTGAAGATCTGGCTAACACATTACAAGTATGTCTAGACAGTGGAGCTAAAAAAGTATTAATTCCCATCACATCTAATGTAGATTTAACCAACGTTCCTCCAGAATTAATCGGAAATTTCAGTTTAATATTCTACCAATCAGCTGAAGATGCCGTGTTTAAAGCTTTAGGAGTGGAGTGATTAATTTATAGAATAATAAATAGATTATATACAAAGGGGGTTAAGTAATGAAAATAGTAGCTGTATCCCATCCCATACCAACTGAATATGCTGAAAGAATATACAATGATGGAAAAACTGTTTTTATAGGGAAATCTTACCTGGGCAAAGTAAAACCCGGAGATAAATTCATTATATACGAATCTCATGGTGCTAAAGCATACACTGGCTGGGCTGATATTAAATCAATTGGAAAACAGAAGACCAGCAGCATATGGAACAAATATGGAAATAAATTAATGGTAACCAAAGATGAATTTCAGGAGTATGCTAAAGGAAGGCCTGAAATGAACGTCATCGAGTTAAAAAATTTCCAGAAATTCAATAAGATAGTTGTTCCTAAACGATTTGTTGCTGTTTCAGGCAAATATATCTACGAGGATGAGTTTAAAACTATTACAAACAATAAGGATTAAGGGTGATTTTGATGAACGAAATCACCAAATGTCTTAATGAGTGGAACGCCACGGTTGAAGCATTAGGCCAGGGCAAGCAGACTATTTTAATTAGAAATTATGGCACCACATTACCAAATTTCATCCTTTATCCTACAGTTAGTTATGCTATTAAAGACGACTATTTAGAAAGCTTCCAACCCAAATACAGGAACTTTGTAGAAGAAAATGCTCTTCCTGAAAAGGATAACAACAAATTCCTAATTAAATACTTTGCTGAAGTTTATAAAGTTGTTGAAAAACCTGTATCTCGAGTAGGTTCTTTGAAAAATTATTATATTTGGACCAGTGAACACGTTAAGTCCTATATGAATAGTCCGAAGGCCAAAATTTGGGTTTTAAGAGTTTATAAACTAAAAGAACCCGTCAATGCAGAACGTACTCGAGGTATGAGGTATGCTAATTTAACTGAACCTATATCTTTAGAGGGAATTAAACCCGTTTTGTCTGATTCAGAGTTTCAAAAGATAGTAAATGAAATATAACATCCTGAGGTGTTATAATGGAGAAAGGGTTAACAAGCTTAAAGGATTTTTTTATAGGTGACAGGGCATTTGAAATACCAGTATACCAGCGGAACTATTCCTGGGAAGAAAAACAATGTGATGATCTTTGGAATGATTTATTTTATTTAAAACCGGGAAAAAAACATTATTTTGGGACAATTCTAATAAAAAAGGCCAATAAATCCAAAGATAATGGTTTAAAGTCTTTTGAAATTTTTGAGTTAATTGATGGCCAGCAACGGATATCTACTATTTTGATGCTATTAAGAGAAATTATAAATCAGATTGGATCATTAAACGACCCCGAGTTTAGAGAAGGATTAGAAAAACTCGAAGAAGATTATCTAAGATATGGCCATGTCTATAAACTAGATTTAATGGGTGAAGATAAGGACTTTTATAGAGATTATATTATCAATAACAAGGATTTTCCAGCACAAATATTAACGCCATCTCGTAAAAGACTTAAAGAAGCAAAAACATTCTATAGAGAAAAATTTGAATCTATAAAAGAAGAAATGGATCCAATCGAGTTTAAAAAGTTCTTACTGGAACATAAACGAAAAATAGATGATATGGACATAATTAGATACGAAGTAGAGAATGATGCTGATGCCGTTCTAATCTTTGAGACTGTTAACGATAGGGGTAAACTATTAACCAACTTAGAGAAAACTAAAAGCTTTCTGATGCATGCAGTTTATTTATCAGAAACTGATAATTTAGAGGAAAGTTTAGAAAAAATTAATAATAGTTTTTCTGAAATTTTCCGATGGTTTGAAGATATTAAAACAACTTCGAGAGGCAAAAGCTTAAGAGAAGATGATGTTCAAAGATATCACTTTACTATATATGAAAAAATGCCAAAAAAGATGAAAACTTCATCATATACTCATATTGATTTTATAAAGGATAAAATAAAAGATTTATACCGAACTAATGAAATTCAGTCCCTTAAATATGCTTTAGAATATACTGAGGATCTTAGGTCTGCTTTTTTTGCATTACAAGAAATTATTACTTATAGCGAAAAAGACTTGATAGGGAAGTATCTAGAAAAGATATTTGCTCTTGATCGGGTTGCTAATTTCTATCCACTTCTTATTGCTGCTTGGATTAAATATAGAAATGAAATCTATTCTGAAACAGAAATGCAACACCTTCTTAAGATTATTGAAGTTGCCTCCTTCAGAATTTATGCCATTGGTAAGCGTCGATCTAACACTGGGGAAAGTCTATTACATACCATGGCTTATGATGTGCATAAAAACGATATTAGCTTTCAAGAATTAGAAAATAGGCTGCTATTAAATTTAATAGAGAATTATCAAGATGACCGAAACTTCAGAAACAATTTGATTTCTGAAAACTTTTATAATAGAGTTAGTAAGCCAGATATCAAATATTTACTTTATGAATATGGTAGTTCGATTATGGAACAACATCTGGACTATGATTTGGAAAGTACATTAACACCGGATTTTCATGTGGAACATGTAATGCCGAACAATCCTTCAAAATTAGGGTTTTCAGAAGAAGAACTACAATTACATGAACAGTTTAAGGATCAATTGGGAAACCTAACTATTGCCTATAAAGATTGGAATATTCATTGGGGAAACCGTCCCTTTAAAGAAAAAAAGGACGAATACAAAAAATCTGGGATCATGATCCAGTATTGTCTGTCCGAATTTGATGAGTGGGGTCCTAATCAGATTAAAGGGCGTGAAAACAGAATTATAAAATACGCTCTCCAAAGATGGGCAATACCAACATCCGATGAGATGCAATTAACTTTTTAGCAGATAAAGTCAAGGGGGTGTTAGGGTTGGAAAATATAGAAAAATGGAAAAAAAATAAATTTCTAGATCTTGCACATAAAAAATTTGGAAAAAGCGAAACAGCTGAAACAAGAGCATTAGATGAGGCTTTGGATTTATGGATTCAAAGTGAAACTGATTCTATAACATTTTCAACTTTACTAGATGATCTCAAAAGTAGTGATAGTTCAGTTACCCGAAAAAGGGCTGCTTTTAAATTAGGTAAATATGATAACAGATGGGCAGTTAATGCCTTGATAAAAGCCCTCGATGATAAAGACACACACGTTAGAAGAAGTTCTACTGCTTCATTAGGAAAAATAGGGAATGATAAAGCAATAAAACAACTAGTTTTATTATTAGGAAATGAAGATTCTAATATTAAAATTACTGCTGAAGGTTATCTCTCATATATGGGTGAAAAAACTTTAGATCCCCTCCTAAATGCTCAATGGAGTAGTAATAAGAATATAAGGGCATTATCAGCATCTGTTCTTGGTAAAATTGGCTATAGATGGCGATTGAGTGAAATAATTGATACGTTATGTGAATGTATGAATGATGATGATGACATTGTTCGATGGCGGGCTGCCGCAGCATTGGGCGATATGGGAGTTGGAAGTCCTAAATCTATTAAAACTCTTCTTGATAGTTTTAATGATCCAGATATAAGGGTTCGGAGAAATGCTATTAAATCTATAGGTTTTATTGGTGATAAAGAGGCTTTAGTACCATTAATTATTGCTCAGAAGGATGATGATCTTCAAATTAGAGAAAATGCAGATGAAGCTTGGCAAAAGATTATAAAAAGACTAGAAGAAGACTAAATTTTATATCGAGGTTTATTATGAATACCTATTTCAGAATTGGTAGAAAATTTAAAATCTTCAAAAAAAACAATTTAGGTAAAAAAGAAGAAATTAAAGACCCTATCACCATTGAATACGTTACTAAAGATGGTCTAATTGAAGTAGAAATTGTAAAAGGTGAAGTACAAAAGATAGTGACTACACAATCCAAGGAAATTTTCCAAAAAGACCTCTACAACGAACACGAATACAGATTTTCCCATAAGCTCACACCTAAAGCGTATAAAAAGGATTGAATCTGTGATTCGAATGATATCCTGGGAAAATTTCCAAGAAATAGTTGTAAATCAACTGAACCGGACAATAGGTAAAACAAATAACCCTGATCAACATAAGGCCATCTCTGCACCAATTTCTGAATCCCAATTCCTAGTCGCCGGCCCGGGCAGTGGTAAAACCACGGTCATGGTCTTAAAGATTTTAAAATTCATCTACGTGGATGATGTCCATCCTTCTTCTATTTTAGCTACCACCTTCACTCGTAAAGCTGCCGCTGAACTCCGATCCAGAATCTTATCCTGGGGTGACCAGATCCGGCAGCATCTTTTAAAGAATTCCCAATACCGTGAGTTACACCCTCAACTAAGGAGATTAGACTTCAACCAGATCATCACCGGCACCCTGGACAGCATCTCCGAGGATGCCCTCCGCACCCATCGTGACCCGGGTGCCCCGCCGCCAGTGGTCATTGAGGAGTTCATTGCCAGTGGCCTGATGCTTAGAATTGGATTATTCAACGGGGAGAAACACCACAATGACGACCTGCGAGAGTATCTCAAGGAGATCCGTGGTACTGGCTGGGGTCTAAACACCCCGGAGATGGCACGTAACCTCCTGGAAATTAAGGACCGCCTATACTACGACCAAGTATATTGGGACCAACTACAAGAAACCAAGGACCACCCTGGCTTCCAGTTGGCATTAGAATCCATCGCTGACTACTCAGATTATCTTAAAGAGAATCTACTTTATGACTTTGCCTCTTTAGAGGCGGAATTCCTGGATCAGCTGGAAAAGGGTAAACTAGAAAAATTCACAAATAATTTGAAACTTCTTTTAGTGGATGAGTACCAGGACACCAACCTCCTCCAGGAACGTATCTACTTCCAGCTGGCTAAGAAAGCCCTAGAAAACGGAGGTAGCCTTACCGTAGTCGGGGATGATGACCAATCCTTGTACCGTTTCCGGGGAGCCACCGTGGACTTGTTCACCCAGTACCAGAACCGGATTAAACAGGAGCTTAACACTGAAACCGTGCTAATTAACCTCTCCCGAAATTACCGTTCTACCAGTAACATCGTGAATCTATGCAACCAGTTCTCTCAGTTGGATCCTGAATTCCAACCAGCCCGGGTTAAGGACAAGCCCCCTATTGAGGCGGCCCGTGGTGATGGATACACTGATTTCCCTATTTTGGGGTTGTTCCGGGATGACATCCCTACTCTATCACAGGATTTATCGAAATTCATCCAGCAAGTTTTAACCGATGGTTTCACCTTCCAACATGGAAATAGAACCTATCGTATCCAAGCCGATCCCAAGGAAGGCTCACCAACTGATTTGGCCATACTGATGAGTTCCCCTCTTGAACTATCTTCATCTAGTAAACCTAGAATGCCTCTGCTCTTAAGGGAGGAACTTAAGAAAGGAGGTATAGAAATATTCAACCCCCGAGGCCAGGATTTAGAACTTACCTGGCAAGCATCAGTATTATGCGGATTGATACTGGAGTGCATCGACCCCGAAGCTACCATACAGAACTCCATTGAAAAGTTACCCCGCGATGCCAAGTACCAGTTTAATAGATGGAGAAAAACCGCCCAGGAATATATGGAAGGTAATCCGGAACCTACCTCCCCCATATCCCTAAAAGAGTACGTTAAAGCCTGGGAGACTAGAACTCCCATCGGTCGGAAGACTTGGAAAAAGGACGTGCCCCTTATTGAACTGACCTACCAACTGGTGACCTGGATACCTCACCTCAAGGATGATGTGGAGAGTCTGGTCTACCTGGAGGCAGTCACTAGAACCATGGCCCAGACTGGTATCTTCAACAGCTTCGACGGTAACATCCTCCACGATGAGGACGAACAATTAAATTATCTATCCATCAAGGAGGCAATCTGGAATATCCTAGTACCACTTGCCTCTGGGGCCATAGAAGTGGATGAGGGACTCCTGGAAACCCTCCCCGATGACCGAATCAACATCATGAGCATCCATCAGGCTAAGGGACTGGAATTTCCCCTGGTAATCGTGGATGTGGGATCTGATTTCCGAAAGAACTACACTGCCCAGGAGTTCAAACGATTCCCTAAAGCTGGTGGTAAACCCTGCAATTTAGAAGACGAACTCCGTACCTGCTCACCACTAGATGAACCAGAAAGAACCTCCCGGGACCGGGCCTTTGATGATCTGACCCGGCAGTACTTCGTGGCTTTCAGCCGTCCCCAGGATGTTCTTGTCTTAGTGGGACTCAACAGTGTTAAAGATGGTTACCACACCCAACAGGGGCCTAGAGAGATTGCCAATGTAGCCACGGGATGGTCTAGGGATGGACGGTGGCACTGGAGGGGTATGGGAAACATTACCATGATCTAATGTTTAACTATTTCCCTGGAGGACCTTAAAAAAAATAATAATCAAATAGGTACATAAATAATCTTGAGTGTGAAGGAAATGGACCGTATGCGTATAGCCAGGAATTTCAGAAGCTTCTTAGATTTCCCGGAAATAGAAGAAGTTATTCTATATGGGTCTGTTGCTAGAGAAGATGACCGTGAAGGATCTGATATAGATATCCTAGTCATATCTGGGGATAAATTTGAAACCAAATCCAAATTATACCCTAAAGTAGGAGATTTTCTCCTGGAAGAAGGAGTATACATCTCGGTTAAAGTGATAAGTAGAGAAGAATATGAACTAATGAAGAATACCTTCTTCTATTCTCAAATTGAAAGGGAAGGTGTAGTTCTTGAATGAAACTGATCTTCTCATATCAAACGCTCGGGAAAGACTGAAATCAGCTTATATTCTATTTGGATGCTACGCTGATGCTGTCAGTCGTGCCTATCATTCCATGTTTTTTGGAGCTAAAGCCCTATTGCTCAAAAGAGAAATTTATCCCCGTACCCACCGTGGTCTAATTTCACAATTCAGCCTTGAACTAGTCAAAAATCAAGGATTTCCCAGGGACCTGTTTGATTTACTCACCAGAGCCCAGGAAGAACGGGAAGAAGCTGACTATGGATTTCAAATAGATATTGATAGAAAAGAAGCAGATCTAATCGTTAATGGAGCTCAAAAATTTCTAGACGAATGTGAAAAATACTTATCCTGATATCATGACCCTCTCAGTCCGTTCCAAACCCTACATCATCCCTGAATACAGCCTAACCGGTGACCTGTTAGCTTATCTCACCTGCGGCTTACAGTACCGCTACCAAAACAAGGCCACCCTACCTCCTGCTATGCCCGTGCAGTTGTGGTTCGGTAACTTCATCCACGGAGTCATGGAGGAAGCCTACCTACGCTGGAATGAACATAACTGGAAAGAGTTTCCCTGGGACTGGGAAACACAGATTAGAAATGTAGAAATGGAGATCCATAAAAGAATGCGCAGCCGGGGACTGAACCCACCACCAAATTTATTCTGTGCCTTTAAAGAAGAAAGCGACAATCCAGGACTATGCCCAGACCATCACCATCCCCATAAATTAGTGGCCAGTATCCGGGCAGAGAAGGCCATTAACACTTGGGGACCACACCTATTCCCACTCATCGATGACGCTGAAGTGCGCCTGAAAGGTATCCGGGACATGCCCCACTACAAGGAAGGTGAAAGCCGGAGCAACTACTACGGAGTCACTGGCATCGTTGATGTATTAAGCAGCGTCCAATTAGAGGAAGCCTCCGATGATAACCTCATCATCAAATACCTCCACCAGGACCCGGAATTCAAAAAGAAGCTAGAAGATCTGGATTCTGATACTTATGAGATCATCGTGGATTACAAGGGTATGAACCGACCCACACCAGGATCACCAGCCTGGCTGCACCACCACTGGCAGGTGCAAACCTACGCCTGGCTAAGATCACTACAACCCGACGCCCAACCCGTCCTAGTAGGCATACTCTTCTACCTCAACGAACTACAACGCTTCAAGAAGGACCTGGAAGAACTAAAAGGTGAAGTTAAAAGAGAAGAAACCGACATCATGCCCACCAGCACGGATCTGGATTTGCTATTGAAGTGGAAGACCAAAAATGCACCACCCACCCTATCCGACTCATACCATAACCTGCGATCCATACGCATCATACCCATCGAAGACAATTCACTGGATGAATCCCTAAATGCCTTTGACAGTGTCGTGGAGGATATTGAATCTAATATCAACCACGAAGTTAAAGGACTAGGTATCCAAAATAGTTGGCATCCCAAACCAGAACGAAGAACCTGTGATGCATGTGACTTTCGAACCTTCTGTAGTAATCCTGAGGGCGGTAGTAAACCTACGGTACCTTAAAACAGATAAAAACATGTCGTTATTTTCATTGGAAAACTGAATAAAATAGTTTAAGAGGATTTCAAGTTAGAAAGAGACATAGAAACAATGACTGATAACAATATTGATACCATCACATTAATTAATTTATTTCCTCTTACTCCCCACTAAACTCAAGAAACTTTAGTATAGTTTCAACCATTTTTCACTGATGTATTAATCTGTCAGTATATATAATTCACTTCTTAGATTTCCTTTTTTGCAGCTTGGGCATTGAACATTAATGTTATCCGGTAATAATAAAAATAAATCACGTGATCCACATTCAGGGCACATATTTTCCATCTCTTTGCCATTTTTACGCTGCCATACTTTAACAACTTTTTGGCAATTCAAACAATATAACTCATCATAATAATCTAACTTATCGTAACAAACTATCATAGTTAAATTATCTGAAGTAGTAACTGAAAAAGTGCAATTATCACATTCAATTTTATTTACAGAACCCATATTTCCACCTAATGACTTTTTATATATTTATACTTTCATTGAAGTTTATGTAAAACCTCAGCTATCAAACAAACCCGTGCCAAAGAAGCAATCCACACAATATCCATCGCCTCCCATATGATTAAGACAGTAACATCTTTCGCATACTAGGCAGGTGTCTACTCCGGGTTCTCCGCAAAAATCACACTCTTCACACATATTATTCACCATTAAGAATTCCATTTTTCACTTAGAAGCCTTCATTAATTCCTCGATGATTAATTCAATCAAATCCCTCATAACTAACTTATCCAGCCACTTCTGGGGAATACCATTTCTCCCATAGTATGCACCGGCTAGCTGGCCATAGATCGCCCCGGTGGTATCAGCATCCTCACCCAAATTCACCGCCAAGAGACAGCCTTCTTCAAAATTATCAGAATTATGAAAGGCCCACAGGGCTGCTTCCATGGATCGGACCACGTAACTGCGCCCCCTTATCGCGGGTGGCTCTTTCTCCTTATAGGAACCGCAGGCTACCTCATCCACCAGTGCTGCTAATGGTTTTTCTTCCCAGTAGTTCTCGACTGCACTGTACCGGGGTGACAAGAGTTCTTCCTTTGATTTGCCTATTAAGGCTCCATGTATCAGTCCCCCGTAGTAGCGGCAGCTATCCACGGCCAAGGAGTGTTTATGAGTGGTGCAACTGCTTCTGCCTGACTTCTCGATTGCTTCTAGAGAGTTAGAAATGTAGAATAATGGAACTGGGGCCAAGCGCATTAGTGATCCGTTCCCCGCGGAGTATTCATCATCAGGACCAGGATAGGATTCACCAGTTTTAGCAAATATGGTTAATGCTTGGCGGGTGGTGTTTCCTATGTCAAAACAGATTCCATTACTACTCAGATAGCCCTCCCGGTACCACTTCAGGTATCTTTTGAGCTGGTCCACTGGATCAAACCCTCTCTTCTTGGCGAGGCTCTCAGCCAGGCATAGGGCCAGGCTGGTATCATCGGTCCACATACCCGGCAGTAGATCAAAGCATCCCCCACCTATCATGTTTTTTACGGGTTCGAAGGTACCTGGATCCTTAAACTCCAGTGGCACACCCATGGCATCCCCCACTGCCAGTCCCAGGATGGCCCCATAGAATCTGTCCCTGATCTCATCACTCATGCTATTCTCCTATGTTATCAACTACTATAATACCATTTCATAAACGGTAACTGCGCCGCTGCTGGTAACTGGACAGGTCCTGATCCACATCATCTTTACTGAAAAAGGCAGCATGGACCACTTGGTCCTTATAGACCAGGGATGAACCCACGCTATGGGGACCTTCATAACGGTAGTCCATTCCATAACCCACTGAAGGATGTTTTTCCTCGTTTGAAGCTTTAACGTCTTCCAGGAAACTCTCCACCACTCCACTTACCCCCTCGGATGATTCACCTTTTCTTAAGATTGCCTCCATAGAGTAGCTTTTCAATAGCTTCTCATGCAGCAGAGAATAGGCTTGTGAAGATAAAACCAGGTCCATACCAACAACATCGCCGTCCATCACCACCAGTAAACCTTTCTGGCCGGGTGTTCTTGGGAATGATTCCAGGTACTCGTTAAGGTCCTGCATGCGGTCCTGGTACACGTCCCGCATGGCCCGGGTTTCTGATTTCACCTGGGCCTCATCGGATAGTTCCTCGATGGCATTCCACACTGCTCTTTGATCGGACCGGTATTCTCCACTGACCCGTAAAGATTGATGTACTGTTTCCAGGTTGCTGCGGCGGATCCGGTGGGCAGCCACCACCCCGGAATCTCTGAATTTGTTTGAGGTATATCTCCAGCGTCCCTGTTCAGTGCAGCTAACCGGGATCACCGTCTCGCTCTTCTCCTTCAGGAGTATGGTGGTGTTCAGGACCCGGTTCTGCTTGGCCCCGGCCACTTCCTCCCCATCTAATATCAGAACCGGGATATCGGCCTGGTTGATGACCTTGAGCTCCGGCACCATACCCTGCTGGTCCAGTTCGGTGATGGTGATGAGGTGGGCCTCCATGGCCTCCTTAAGGGTAAGGTAGTCATGACTGTCACCTGCCGTGTAGATGGGGATCACAGACATTCCCCCAAATTCCTGAACTTTTCCCAGTTCCACTCCGGATACAAACTCCGCCATAATTCCATCCATGACATAATCACCCCAAAAAATTAATCATGACACTAGTTGTCGAGTGCCAATCTTTATATTAGTAACCATACTATTTAAATGTATATGTTTACTATTAAATACCTAGAATATTGTTATATTTGCATACTATTTTTAAAAATAATTTATAAATTTTGTAACATATTCATGATAAATATAGAGATAGCACGGACTCGAAAATTTTGGCGAAATTATCTTAAGAATTTGTTCAGCGCAGCGATCAAAAATATGTTCAAAATAGGGGCCAGAAACTAAAAATTGCAAAAGGTACCTAAAATGATCAGCCCCTATAGGGTGGATGATCTATTTATGGCAGTTTCGTAGATTTTTCATGATTTAGATATTTCTTTTAAAATTGTTATTACTATGATGACCAAAGTTACAATCTAAAATTCTTCACCCAAAAAAATTTTAAAAACTCTTTAAATTACGCTATCGCAGCAAAATGAGTGGCCTGTGAAGGTAAATTTATAGAATTCTCTCCTTCAGCATTTAATTCTAATGGAATAAACTTATTTCTTATGTTAATCTCAAAAGCAGCTTTAATATGAATGTAATCGTCCCCGATCTCGATATGCATGTTAAGTCCGATGGGATTTCTCAAACTCAGGCGGGGGGTGTTGAATCTTTTAGAAGCATGGAGTATCTCCATCGCCACCGGGACATTATCCACATCGAAATCTATAATAATGTCCTCATCTAATCGTAAAGACCTTTTGTAGTGGTAATCATCGGTAATGTGTAAAAATAATGAATCATTTTGATAGTCATAATCATAATCCATTGTAAATGACTGATTAACATCATTTTTTTCCATATAGAACACCATTTAATCATGATATGTGGTTACTAATCTTATAGATTTTTCTATCAAGTTATGGGGTACCACAATTATTACCATTCGATTTCGGTCTTTATTATAGTTGTAAGTGAGTTCAAATTCGTTGTATTCATTTTGCTTAATGGATATCGGATATTTTCCTAGGATTATATCCTTTATCTCCTCGTCAGTAAAGTGTTGCCTGCCTCTAATTCTAAGTTTACCATGAGTGGTTATAATTATCCTTTTCCGGGTGATATCCTTCAAGTAATCATTCTTAAACTCCAGTATCGTTAGATTAGTTATTAGAGGGCCCCCGATAAATGCAACTTATGTATTACTAATTGTATTCATAATATTAATTTTTTGGGTTTCTACACCTAGAATAATAGTCACAACTCTCGGACCAACTACCAGATCTGACAAACTTCGTTATATCAAGGTTTAACGAAGTAAATTCTATCAGGTTGTGATGGTGAAATTTTCTAATAATTAAAAACCAACAAAACCTGTGTTTTTTTATCGTATGGGCTTATGTGCTGATCATTTTATGCACAATTCGCAAATTTTAATTTCAGATCCCAATTTGGGCGAAATTGGTCATCGATTTTTTCATAATTTTATCTTTTTTCTATAGATTTTTCATTATTCCATGTCAATAGTCCT
>Ga0209510_1000898_pt1 | contig 37180 bp, 33 predicted proteins | sample BiotimSIPDNA_FD_185749 | JGI IMG/M metagenome (GOLD analysis project Ga0209510, IMG submission 185749) | Anaerobic biogas reactor microbial communites from Washington, USA - Biogas_R1 time_0 SIP DNA (SPAdes) (version 2) | ecosystem: Engineered > Bioreactor > Anaerobic > Unclassified | place...
TGCACCGGCCAGAGCCATAAGCCGTGCTGCTTCTGGATACCATTGATCCCAGCATACAAGTACTCCCAGACGGCCAACAGAGGTGTCAATAGGCTTAAAGCCCAGATCGCCAGGGGTAAAGTAAAATTTCTCATAATAGGCAGGGTCATCCGGAATATGCATTTTGCGATATTTGCCGGCAATAGATCCGTCCTTTTCGAATACAACAGAGGTATTGTGATAAAGTCCTGCAGCACGCTTTTCAAAAAGAGAGCTTACTATTACTACTCCATGCTTTTGGGCAAGATCAGAAAATTTCGTACATGAGGGCCCCGGAATGGTCTCTGCCAGTTCGAAGATATCAGGGTTCTCAGTCTGACAGAAATAAACTGAATTGTGCAATTCCTGCAATACTATCAGTTCGGCTCCCTCAGCCGCTACCTTGGCTATGTTTTGTTCCAGCTTTGCGATGTTGGCTTGTACATCTGCGCTGTTGCTTTGTTGGATAAGTGCTACTTTCATTTTTACATCTTTATTAAGATAACACCCCTTCAGGCAGCTGCATTGTTACACAATGCAGCGAACCATGTTGCTTAATCAATGCCCTGCAGTCAACTCCTATGACTTCACGACCAGGAAAGGCTTCCCTCAACACTTTTATCGCATCAGAGTCCTTTCTGCTGTTGTAAGTTGGCACCAGTACAGCTCCGTTTATAATCAGAAAATTGGCGTAGGTCGCAGGAAGACGTTCACCTTCCTCAATGATAGTGTCTGCCATAGGCAGAGCATATAGCCTGTATGGTTTCCCGCTTGCTGTCCTAAAGTTCATTAGCTGCTCTTCCATTGCTTTTAGTGCCTCATAGTGCTCATCCTCCGTATCTGTGCATTGCACGTAGGCAATAGTATCAGGACTGCAAAAACGTGCTAGGGTATCTATATGGCTGTCTGTATCATCTCCTGAGAGATAGCCATGATCTAACCAGAGTACTCTATCAAGTCCCAGAACATCCTTTAGATAGGCTTCTATTTCAGCCTTCCCCCATCCACCGTTTCGATTGGGTGAAAGCAGACATTCTGTGGTTGTCAGCAGGGTGCCCTTTCCGTCACTTTCAAGGGAACCGCCTTCAAGAACAAAGTTGAGGTAGTTATTATACTCAACGTCTGTTGTAAACAATCCCTGCCTGAATAATTCCCTGTTGATCAGGTTATCCATGTCGGCAGCAAACTTGAGTCCCCAGCCATTAAACTTGAAGTCAAGTGCTTTCATTTGCCCCTGATCTTCTATAAATATTGGACCGAAATCCCTGGCCCATGTATCATTTGTAGGAACTACCAACATCCTTACATTATCTGGGAAATCACTTCTAAGTTCGGCTGCTGTAATGTCACTGTCAACAAGTAATATTACTTCTTCAAACTTCGCAATAGCCCTTACTAAGTTCCTAAAACAAGCCCTTACCTCAGTAAGCATATAGTTCCAGTCACTCTCGGGATGAGGCCATGCTATGAGCACGGCACTCTGACGTGTCCATTCGGGCAGGAAAACCTTTGTGTTATTCATTTAAATCTGATTGCAAATAGTCCTTTACTTCCAGAAATGCAGTCTCCATCTTGATCATCTTATCAATCAGGAAATACATCATTTCAGGCCACAGTTCCTTGTTCAGGATATCTCCTTCTCTTTCAACATACACTCGGCACACAATCTCTCCTGTAGCTTTCTCATAGGCAAAGTCCCATATCAGGCTTTCACCAAAGGCCTCTTCGAAGATAGTTTTTGCTGCCTCCAGCTTTTCGTAAAGCTGGAGCCTTCTCTCTTCCTTTTTGTGGTTGATCTCCAGTGCCACAATGGCCTTTTGCCTGTCAACATCAAAACGCAGATCCAGACCCTTGATTCCTGTGTTGTCAAAGATCCAGTACTTCTTCCTTCCCTTTTGTCCGGGAAGACGTCGTGTTCTGTTGTTTAGCTTCTGCCAGAATTCGAGACGGACAGCCTTGATTTCCTCCTTATTATACATTTCGAAAGTAAAAAGCGGGATCATTAATTGTCGGCCTTCTTCTTCGGCCGGGTAACGATCAGAAGATAGATCAGGTAACCACATCCGAAACCCATTAACCCGATGCTTATTCTTTCCATCAGAACCGAGGGACTGTGTATCATGCCAAACCCTGCAATAATACAGAATACTGATGTGATTGCCAAATACTTCCTCATATGCTAGAAACTGTAAGTTATACTAAATAACAAACGATGGTTGTCAAAGTTCTCTACATTGATGGGAACTCCAAATTTGTTGTATTTATCCTCTGCATTTGCATTAAGATCTCCATTACCACCCCATCCTGCAGTGATCCACATATATTCAAAGGCAGCACTGAGGTTCTTATGCAGATTATACGTGATACGTGGGGCAACCATCAAGATGTCCTTTATTTCTGAATCACGGGAAAAGTCTTTTAGCACTTCGTCAATCTTATCTTCTGTGCCTAGTGCTTTCAGGTAGCCGGCAAACAAGCCTGATGACCATTTCCCATGGGTTGTGCTCAGATCAGCCCAAAGGCCTGCCACTGGCAGTCCTTTGTATTCATAATCAGGATTTTCTTCTGTTCCCTTATTTATTCTTCCAACTCCACCGGGCATTACCATTTCTGTCAGGTTATCACCGTACAATGCTGCCATTCGATATTCCAGGCCATCGGTTTTGTATCGTAGCGAGGCCTGAAAATGGAAGGCATCCATAGTAAGTTTTTCGTTGTTTGGATCAAACTTATCAGGTAAGGGCAGTTGTTTATATCCGGCAGTAAGATATGCCTTCAGGGCACCCTGACCGCCCATTCCTGTCTGAAGAACAAATTCAGGTATGCCCCTGTCATTATTGTCTCCGTAGAATCCGGTACTACGTGAGTTGTTCTGTCTTAGAATGGTAGCTGAGATGTTGAATCCGGGAGTCAACTGCCAGGCAAAGCGCAGTTGAGGATTTCGTGCAAGTGGGTGCATTGGAAGACCAGTTACCTGGTTGATAGTCTTAGGGCTTGCATCCCCAATATGTAGGGGGTGAAATGATTGACCTGCGAGCAGGGTAAATTTGTTGTAGCTTAGACTCAGATATGCATGCCTTAACCTGAAATCAGAGTCGCTTGCGCGGTCATCACCAAGAAAGTCAGCCTCAATAAGTCCGGAAACTGAAATACCATTGAAAGTGGGGCCTTTGATATGAAGACCAAAACGTGAGTGTGAGGCATCCATGTCGAAGCTTCCACGTTCGTTGAGATCCTCTCCGTGTTCATTCATATTCAGGGGTGCGGGGTAGAGATAGATGCTATTATTTCGGGTCTGCTTGCTGGTTCGGCTATTGTAGGCTGCATTTACCGATACGAAGCCGTGAAAGCTAACCTCGATTGGTTTCTCTTCCTGGGCAATGATGCTCCCACTGATGAGGGAAGCTGCAAAAATAAGGTAAAGATTCTTCATGTGAGTCTGTTTGATTCTGCCTGTTTTTTAGGAAAGTGCAAAAGAATAAATTATTTGCCAATTATTCAAATTCATAGATATGAATGGGGAATTACCAATAAATCAATATAAACCCTATTGAAATTATACCGGTTCATTCGGCCTTTTTTCGTATTATTGCTTCCGTTTTGGAGTTTAATAAGCTCTACCCCCACATTAGTACTATAATAAATATTTGAAAATGCCAAAACGGAACGACATCCACAAAATCCTCATTATTGGTTCAGGCCCCATCGTCATTGGACAGGCATGTGAATTTGACTATTCTGGTACTCAGGCATGTAAGGCCCTTAGAAAACTTGGTTACGAAATTGTATTGGTCAACAGCAATCCGGCTACAATTATGACAGACCCGGAGATGGCAGACTTTACTTATATCGAACCACTGAACGAATACTCACTAACTGAAATTATCAAAAAGGAGAGGCCTGACGCCCTGCTTCCTAATCTGGGAGGGCAAACTGCGCTAAATCTGTCCCTTGAATTGGCAAACAAAGGAATCCTTGACCAATACAATGTCAAGGTTATAGGAGTTAACCTCAAAGCCATTGAAAAAGGGGAGGATAGGATTGAGTTCAAGAAGTCCATGGAGGCTCTTGGTATTGAGATGGCAAGAAGTGCTGCTGTACATTCAGTGGAAGATGCTGAGAAGGTGGCTGCCGAACTCGGTTACCCTGTAGTTATCCGCCCTGCCTACACTATGGGTGGTACTGGAGGCGGTCTGGTTTATAATATCGAGGAACTCAGGGTTGTTGCCGCAAGAGGTATTGCCGCGAGTATGATAGGACAGATCCTTGTTGAAGAATCTGTTCTGGGATGGGAAGAACTGGAACTTGAAGTTGTAAGGGATAGCAAGAACCAGATGATTACAGTGTGTTTCATCGAGAATGTAGACCCGGTTGGGGTTCACACAGGTGACTCATTCTGTACAGCACCTATGCTTACTATCACTGAGGAATTGCAGAGAAAGCTTCAGGTAGATTCATACAAGATAGTTGAAAGCATTGGTGTTATAGGTGGTACCAACGTTCAGTGGGCCCATGATCCAAAAACAGGTAGGTGTGTTGTAATTGAAATTAACCCCCGTACTTCAAGGTCCTCAGCTCTTGCTTCTAAGGCCACCGGATTCCCCATTGCTCTTATTTCAGCGATGCTTGCTTCGGGTGTTACACTTGACGAACTGCCATATTGGAAGGGTGGCTCTCTTGACAAGTATCAACCAGGTGGTGATTATGTAGTTGTAAAATTTGCGAAATGGGCCTTTGAGAAGTTTGATGGTCTCCAGGACAAACTTGGCACCCAGATGCATGCTGTAGGTGAGGTTATGAGCATTGGCAAGACTTACAAGGAGGCTTTGCAAAAGGCCATCCGGTCGCTTGAAGCCGGAAGGTTTGGACTTGGATTCTCAAAGCACTTTAATGACATGTCTCTCGATGAGCTGATGAGACAGCTTGAATATCCTACCAGTGAGCGTCAGTTTGTTATGTACGAAGCCCTGCGGAAAGGTGCTGATATAGATGTTCTGCAAAAAAAGACCATGATCAAAAGATGGTTTATTGAGCAGATGAAGGAACTTGTTGACCTTGAAGAAGAAATTATAAAATACAGTGGTGACAATCTGCCTGCTGAACTGCTGCACAGGGCAAAACTGGATGGTTTCTCTGACAGATATCTGGGCAGGTTGCTTCAGATTTCAGAAGATGAGATCAGAGAACGCAGAATAAAACTAGGCATCGAGGAGGCTTGGGAACCTGTTCCTGTTAGTGGGGTTGAAGATGCAGCTTACTATTATTCTACTTATAATGCTCCAGATAAGGTCGAAACCAAAGACGAAAAGAAGATAATGGTGCTCGGTGGCGGTCCAAACAGGATAGGTCAGGGAATTGAGTTTGACTACTGCTGCGTCCATGCTGCCTTTGCTATTCGGGAGGCTGGTTACAGTTCGATAATGGTAAACTGCAATCCTGAGACTGTATCGACTGACTATGATACCTCGGATAAGCTGTATTTCGAACCTCTGACAGTTGAAGATGTCCTGAGTATATACAAAAAGGAACAACCGGCAGGACTGATTTGTCAGTTTGGTGGTCAGACTCCTCTCAATATAGCTGCCGAACTGGAGGCTAATGGTGTTAAGATTATTGGTACATCTCCCGATACAATCGATCTTGCAGAAGATAGGGATCGCTTCAGGGAAATGATGGTTAAGCTAAATATTCCTCAGCCTGCCTCAGGTATGGCTCATAATGTAACTCAAGCTCTGGAAATTGCAGCTACCATAGGTTATCCTCTGATGGTAAGACCTTCTTACGTGCTTGGTGGAAGGGGTATGAGAATTGTTCAGGACGAAGAAAGTCTCCTTCAATATGTGAAGGCAGCTGCAGAGGAAGTTTCACCCGACAGACCACTGCTTATTGACAAGTTCCTTGTTGACGCTATAGAAGCCGAAGCTGATGCTATCTGTGACGGCAATGATGCCTTTGTTCCCGCAGTAATGCAACACATTGAGTATGCAGGTATTCACTCCGGAGACTCTGCCTGCGTGATTCCACCGGTGCAGATTACTGAGGAGCAGGTTAAGACTATTGAAGAATATACCCGTCGCATAGCAATAGAGATGAAGGTTGTGGGATTGATGAATATCCAGTATGCAATTTATGATGGCGAAGTTTATATCCTGGAGGCTAATCCAAGGGCTTCGCGTACTGTTCCTTTAGTATCAAAGGTGTGCAACATACCAATGGCCAAGATTGCAACCCAAATCATGCTTGGCAAGAGGTTGGGTGATTTCAACCTAAAGAAGCCCAGGTTTACCCACTTTGGAGTTAAGGAAGCCGTATTGCCATTTAATATGTTTCCTGATGTAGATCCGGTTCTTGGCCCTGAAATGCGCTCAACAGGTGAGGTTCTCGGACTTGCGGACACATTCGGAATGGCTTTCTTTAAGTCTCAGGAAGCTACAAAGCTTAAGCTGCCAGTAAGCGGTAATGTGCTGATTACTATTGCCGACAGGGACAAGAAGGATATTGTTGAGGTAGCAAAGGCTTTTAGAGATATGGGCTTCACGATTATTGCCACAAAGGGAACCAAGGTCTTCCTTCAGGAGCATGGCGTTGAATCAGAGGAGGTTCTCAAGGTTCATGAAGGTCGCCCCAATATTGTTGACCTGATGAAGAACGGTGAGATTAGCCTTGTTATCAATACTCCTGCAGGAAAGCAGAGTGAACACGATGACTCCTATATCCGCAAGAGTGCTATAAGGAACAATATCCTGTATATCACAACCACGGCAGCTGCCAGAGCTGCTACCGAAGGTATTAAGGAACGTAGGCATGCTAACTACAGTGTCAAATCATTGCAGGAGTATCACAGGGGGATAGAGCTATAGGCAGGATTAGTCACTAATTCCAAGGATCATTACTATTATTGTGGTCTGCTACCAAATCACTGATTTAAACCCTGAGGCTCAATATAGGGGGTAATTAAAATATAAGGGGCAGGTGAATCACTTCAGATTTCCCTGCCCTTTACCTATTCAAAGTGTTATTTGTTTCGGTAGCCTATTCTGAGATTAAGGACTTGAGAGATGAGTTCAGTCAACCCGATTTAGCTATATTATCTGATCAGCTTAGTCCAGGTTGAATGTTACACCGATTGTGTATGGATAGAGTTCAGGTCCCTTACCCTCCTTGAAAAGTGATTGTGGAGAATAACTGGCATAGATTCCAAAGTCCTTGAATCCTGCTCTTACAAAACAGTCATACCTGAAACCACGCAAGCCAAAATCATCTGTTTTCCTTTGTTTTTCTTTATCCCTGTCTTCTTTGAACACAACCTTTGTGTATGAATGCAGACGGATACTTCCTTCTACACCTGCGCTAATATAGAACTTATCATAGTTATTGGGTATCTGCAGTTCAAGGGCAACAGGTACAGCCAGTGTTATATTGGTGAGTTTTGATTTCCTGATTCTTGCTTCATCGCTTAATTGGGGAAACCATGCACGGGAGCCTTCATCAACTTCTGTGATGTTAAAGCGGTAATTGTTAAACTTAACACCTAGTGCTGTTGACAAGCCAAAATTGCGTCCGATAAGGCGCATTCCTTGCTGAAAAGGGTAGATGCCCACTTCAACCGATTTTTCATGTACCCTGTTCATGAATGAGTATTCCTCTGGCAGGTCTTCACTCCATTTACTATCTAGGTATCCGTTAATCCCAAGGGTAAAAGCAGCCAAATGAGGTTCGAAACCTGACCTTCTGTAGCTCCATGAATATCTGTAGTGCTTCGTGTCTTCATCTTTGTCATTTTCAACCATCTCAGGACCAATCTTGACAGCAGGCTTGTTGTAGTTCTTGTCTGTCCTTGAACTGTCACGTTCTACTGCTTCTACTTCATTTTCCCAGATACTCTCTTCCTGTTCTGAATCTGGATTTATGATTTTACCGTTCTTGTCCAGATAGACATCATCATTGCCAAGGCTGGCAAGGGCAAGCCCGTTGTCAAACTCACCAATGAAATCGTAGATGGGAGGTACTACTATATTCCCATATTCATTAATAAAACCTAATTTCCTGTTCTTTGATACTTTGGCAAGTCCATCTTCGAAGTCCCATATCATATCATACTCTGCCGGGCAGACAAGACCCCTGTCTACATGATATAGTCCCATTCTAAGGTCCTTTAGGACCTTGACATACATTTTATCGTTCAGGTCAAAGATCTGGTCGTATTTGCATGGAATTATCACTTTCCCTGATGTATCTATAAGTCCTACATGTCCATCTTTCAGAACCCTGAAGTAACCTGGTTTCATTTCCCAGACTCTCTCCCATCCTTCACTTGTTGACGAGCTCTCCTGAGCCAATATGGCAGGGACTGCCATGGACAGCATTATCATGAGTATTTTAAGTGTTTTCATAGTGTGGTATTGTTTATAATCAGTAATTAATTAAAGCTATTCCTACATTCCAGGGATATAATTCCGGACCCTGACCCTTTTGAAACAATGGTGTCAAATCGTAGTTGAAAAACATCTTTATCCATTTGTACCCGGTCCTTACGGTCAGACCGTACTTGAAGGAATTAAGATTCAGGTCGTCACGAAACTTTTCCTTTTCTTTGCTGTCACCATCGTCATAAACCACCTTGGTGTGGGAACCCAGTCTGAATGCTCCGTAAACACCCCCACTTACAAAGAAATCTCTATTATTGCCGGGAAACTGTGTTTCAAGCAGCAGAGGAACAGTAAGGTAGGTGCTTGTAAGCTTACTTTTCTTTATCTCCCTGTCAGATTCTTTATATGATGTGTTCCCGTCTTGATCGCGAATTAACAGGTAATCTGATGCCAGACGATAATTGTTGAAGGTCAGTCCCAGACCTGTTACGATACCAATGTTGTCATTGCTTCCACCAAGTCCGATACAATGTTGAATCAGGTTTAGACCTACGTATGCTGATTTGCCTACTCTGAGATCCATAAACCTGCCATTATCAGGTAGTGAGGTGTCAAAGGCAGATGAGAAGAAATTTGTAATTCCAAGGTCCAGCCCTGCCCAGTGACCTTTAAACTCATCAACCGGCTTTTCTGTGATTATTAATTCAGTACGTCCGTCTCTGGTTTCACCATAAAAAGAGTATTTCTTTCTGCCGGCACAAAGATGCCCTTCACTTGTAGTCTTAGTTGAGCTTTCTCCTTCGGATTCTTTACCTGATTCAAAGATGGTGATTCTCTTAATCACTTTTTCGTTGTCCTCTTCTGCATATGCAGATAACGGATTTGTTAGGAAGACTGCTGAGGTACCTGCGCAAAGCAGTAAGGCTTGTCTGATTGTTGATCTATTTTTCATCGTTTTTCTGTGCTTGTTTTTGCATAGGACTGCTGGCCCTTCCAAAAGTTACAGGTAAATACAGTTTTTTTCAAAATGCAGCATTTTTGACCATCTGAACCTTTTGCAAGGACCGGAGGTTTTATATTCGAAAGATTGCGACTAAAAGATGAAAGGATAAATTATGGAACTTGGAATAGACAGCTTTGCAGCGGTAACGGTTACAAGTGAAGAGAGACGTGCTGTTGAAAGCCGTCAGGCTATAAATGAGTTGCTTGACAGAATTGAACTTGCTGATAAGGTTGGGCTCGATTATTTTGGCGTGGGTGAACACCACCGAGAAGAATATCTTGACTCAGCTCAGGTCGTAATTCTGGCTGCTGCTGCAGCCAGAACCCAAAAGATAAGGTTGAGCAGTGCTGTTACAGTGCTTAGTGCCGATGATCCGGTCAGGGTATTTCAGGAATATGCGACGCTAGACCTCGTGTCTGGCGGACGTGCTGAGATAGAGGTGGGTCGTGGTTCTTTTATAGATGCCTTCCCACTTTTTGGTTATGACCTGAATGATTATAACGAACTCTTTGAAGAGAAGCTTGATCTATTACTTAAGATAAGGGAAAATACCAGAGTAACATGGGAGGGGCAGTTTAGACCGGCCCTTTATGACCAGCCCGTATATCCTCGTCCTTTGCAAAAGAAAATCCCAATCTGGATTGGAGTAGGAGGAACGCCTGCATCCTTTGTCAGGGCAGGAAAACTAGGTCTGCCGCTGATGGTTGCAGTTATTGGTGGTGAGACACACCGTTTCCGGCCTCTTGTAGATATGTATCGTGAAGCAGGTGTAAAGGCCGGTCATGATCTGGATTCATTGAAAGTGGGTCTGCACTCCCTTGGTTATGTTGCAAGGGATAGTAAGCAGGCCATAGAGGACTTCTACCCTGGTTATGCCAGAGCCTTCACAAGGATTGGGCTGGAAAGGGGATGGCCTCCGGTTACTCGTTCACGCTTTGAATCTCAGTTGGGACCAAGGGGAGCCTTCCTACTTGGTAATCCTTCCGAGGTTGCTGAAAAGATATTGCGTCACAGTGAGGCCCTTGGCGGAATTTCAAGGGTTACTTTCCAGATGGATAGTGCAGAATTAAGCCATGAGCAGCTTATGGAGGCTATCGAACTGATGGGAACTGAAGTAAAACCCCTGCTGGGATAGAGCCTCTTGTTACCTCAGGTAGTTTACCCATGAGGGAACCCTGCGGGTTAGTTCAAATCCATCAGCACTAATATTTATTGCAACCAGCTCGCCTTCCTCATCATAGATATTACCAAAACTCAGATTGCTGACAGGATTGATTCTCCTGAGCAGACTGGATGCCAGACTTGGTCTGTCATCAGGTGAGGAAAAGGAAGCCAGCTCATTTGCCCTGCTTTCGTTAATAATCAGACTATTACTTATATATTGGGGTATCATTAGTTTTAAACCCTGCTCGTAAGGGTCAGGAGTTGATACTGCTAGAAGATCAGTATAGCGTCCCGGATCAGGTGCCCTTTGGTATTCGACCGGGATAGTGTTATCACTGTCAATGGTTGACTTTGGAGCCTGTGTATCCCATTTTTCCGAAATAGCTGTCTGAATTTGATTTTGATCAGGTAGAGGGGATTTTACCTGCTTCACTTCCTCAGCTGTGGTGATTGCAGGAGTTATCTCAGTATCCTCGTGCATATTAGGCAGCTCTTCGGTGATGGTAGCGGGGCTTTCTGACCTATTACTATTCAGTCCCTTATCTGCAATAAGATCAGATTGAGATGAATCTGATATGAACAGGCCGTCTATATTTAAAAGCAGCAGGAGCAGAACGACTGCTGCTGCGACCTGGCAAATATTTATCCAGAGCGGAGTCCTATGTCGTTTCAGACTGTTTTTTGCAGGATAAACCACTAATTCCGGCTCAAGTCTTGTTTTTTTGAATAGTGCCCATTCCATTTTGTCGTTTTCAGACATTTGCTCTTCTGGCATGGGGTATTGTGCTCCTTCCTCCAGAGCATTGACCATAGTATATTCATACTCGGAAAGTTCTTCAAATGGTGAAGGGGCCTTTCTAAGTTTTTCTTTGCCGGAATAATTAACCCGATAATCTGGGAGGAATATAATTGCTGAGTCATCCATCTCTGCCTCCAGGTCAGGATTGCTTAACAGGAAGGCATTAAGGATACCAACTTCCTCTTCACTAAGTCTGCCTTCCATCTTGTCAAGCAGCCATACCTCGTAGTTGTCCCTTGTTATTTTTCTCATATTACTGCCTCCATTTTACCCAGGTATTTTTTCATCGAAACTCTGGCCCTGTAAATATAGACCTTCACCTGACTCTCGGAAAGTCCTGTAATCTCCTCAATCTCTTCATAGGAATAACCCTCATAGTCGCGCAACATCAATACCATCTTCTGGTCGTGGGGGAGTAGCTCAAGTGCCCTTTGTAACACTTCACTAAGGTCGGAGTAGGAATTAAATGTGTAATGACTTACTGAAGCCTCAGTCTCAATTGGCACAGTCCTCTTTCCCTTGTTGAGTTCGTCAATCAGAAGATGATAGGCTGTAGTGAACAGATAACTCTTGGCTTTGGTCGGATCAATGCGATCCTTGTACCTCCACAACCTTTCAAAGGCATCCTGAATTATATCAGATGCCCTGTCAATGTCCTTAATGCTCTTAAGAACAAAGCGATACAGATTATCTGCGTGATTGTCTACACATTGATTGTAGGCTTCCTCGGTCATACGACTTTACATTCTGGATATACGACCGGACAATGTCCAAAAAAGTTACAGCCGGATGCAAATTATTTTTCTGGATCTATCTGATATGGGTAGTCCACATTATAGTGGAGCCCTCTGCTTTCGCGTCTTTGCTGTGCCAATTTGATTATTAGGTATCCGGTTTGAATTGCATTTCTAAGTTCACACAATTCCTTGGAAACAACCGACCGTTGATAAAGACTCTCTGTTTCGTGATACAGGATCTCCATTCGGTCGAGGGCTCGTTTCAAACGAAGGTTGGATCTTACAATACCTACATAGTAGCTCATTATTTGCTCCAACTCTTTGCGGGATTGTGTGATAAGAATCATTTCTTCTGGGATTGAGGTACCTTCGTCATTCCATTCCGGAACATCATCCCTGAAGCTTAGTTCACCGACTTGTTTGGCGGCATCTTTAGATGCTGTATCCGCATAGACGACAGCTTCAAGCAGGGAATTGGAAGCGAGACGGTTTGCTCCGTGCAAACCGGTGCAGGAACATTCCCCAATTGCATATAAACGACCGATACTTGTGTGGCCATTCATATCAACCTTTATTCCTCCACATGAATAGTGTGCAGCTGGAACAACAGGTATATACTCTTTTGTGATATCTAGTCCCAGAGAAATGCATTTATGGTAAATGGTGGGAAAATGCTTCTTTGTCTCTTCTGGATCCTTATGAGTGACATCAAGATAGACAAATTCATCACCGGTACTCTTCATTTCATTATCTATGGCTCTGGCTACTATGTCGCGGGGAGCAAGGTTTTCGCGTTCGTCATACTTGTGCATGAACTTGTTGCCGTCTTTACGTCGCAGTATAGCACCGTAACCACGCATTGCCTCAGTTATCAGGAAGGAAGGCCTTTCTCCCGGATTGTATAGGGAGGTCGGGTGAAATTGAATGAACTCCATATTTTCGACCATCCCTTTGGCCCGGTATACCATTGCCACCCCATCTCCTGTTGAAAAGCTTGGATTGGTTGTGGTTTGATAAACAGCACCAACACCTCCGGTTGCCATTACAGTCACCTTTGCAAGGATAGTTTCCACAGTATTGGAGTTGCGATTGAGTACATATGCCCCGTAGCACTCAATATCTTTCCTCCACCGGGTAACTTTTTCCCCAAGGTGGTGCTGCGTAATTATCTCAACAGCAAAGTGATTCTCGTATACTGTGATGTTGGGATGCTTAAATACTGCTTCTGTAAGGGCTCTCTGAATCTCAAACCCGGTGTTGTCTTTATGGTGAAGTATTCTGTATTCTGAGTGACCGCCTTCACGGTGAAGGTCGAATTTGCCATCTCGTGTTTTGTCAAATTGGGTTCCCCATTCCACCAGTCGCTTGACCTGTTCAGGTGCCTCTGTTACTACGAGTCTGACCACTTCCGGATTGCACAACCCTGCACCTGCGATAAGTGTGTCATTTATGTGTTTCTCAAAATCGTCTGGCTTGTATGTAACGGAAGAGATCCCTCCCTGAGCATATTGGGTGGCAGTATTGGCAGCTTTTTCTTTTGTAATTACACATACACTGCCATGTTTTGCGACATTGAGTGCAAAGCTGAAACCTGCTATTCCGCTTCCTATTACAAGGAAGTCAAACTTCTTCCTAGATGAAGTGTCCTTTACTCGCATCACTCCTCCTTTTTTCAAGTATCATACAAAGGTACGCAAAAGAGCTAATCAATAAAAAGCCCGTTTTGCTAAGATTTTGCAATTTTGTTGGTTATTTTTGCATTCCAACAAACAAAAAAGCATTTCTGATGGAGACAGTAGTTAGTGGAATCAGGCCTACAGGCAACCTGCACCTGGGTAATTATTTCGGAGCAGTCAAGAATTTTGTGAAGATGCAGGATAATTATAATTGCTTGTTCTTTATTGCAGATTATCATTCGCTGACAACTCATCCTACCCCAACAGACCTTCAGGGTAATGTTAAGCAGGTTCTTGCTGAGTATCTTGCTTCCGGTCTTGATCCTGAGAAATCTGTTATATATATACAAAGTGACCTGCCAGAGGTTGCTGAACTAACCCTATTGCTAAACATGAATGCCTATATAGGCGAACTTGAAAGAACTGCTTCTTTCAAGGAGAAAGTAAGGCAAAACCCCGACAATGTAAATGCCGGGCTGCTTACTTATCCTGTGCTTATGGCGGCCGACATTATTATTCACAGAGCCAGGAAGGTCCCAGTAGGTAAGGATCAGGAACAACACCTGGAAATGACACGCAAATTTGCAGCACGGTTTAACAGGATGTATGGGGCTGAGTACTTTCCTATTCCAGAACCATTTAATTTTGGTGAAGAGTTGGTAAAGATACCGGGACTTGACGGAACCGGTAAGATGGGGAAATCTTCAGGTAATGGAATTTATCTGGCTGAAGATCCGGCTTCAATACGCAAAAAGGTTATGAGGGCAGTTACTGATGCAGGACCGGTGGAAAAGAATTCTCCTGTAAGTGAACCGATCAGTAATCTGTTCACTATAATGAGCGTTGTTTCCAAGCCAGAAACTCTGCAATACTTCAAGGATGCATACAGTGACTGCTCAATAAGATATGGTGACCTGAAGAAGCAGCTTGCTGAGGATATTATCACCTTTGTTGCACCAATTCGCGAGCGAATACTGGAGATTTCGTCAGATTCTGAATACCTTCGCAAGGTTGTAAAAATGGGTAAGGAAAAGGCCCATGCAAGTGCATCCCAGACTATTAAGGATGTGCGTGAGCTTATTGGTATTCGTCCTTTCTGACAAATTCCTTTTCACAGTATTTCCTGTACTTTTGAAGCATTCCTGCAAGTCTCCATGCTTCAAAAGGTACTATGTGTCCTGAATTAAAGGATACAGATCCGTTATTTTCATCTATTGTGTTGATGAGTCGTAGGTTAATAACATAGGTGGGATGACAGCGGAAGAATCCGTGATTGCTCAATAGGAGTTCATAACGTCTAAGTGGGGCAGCAACAAAAAAGTCTTCACCTGAAATTAATCTGAATTCAGCTCCGCCCGGAACTGCCCGTCCATATACTATGGTTGACAATGGGGCATTGACATGTCCATTGTCCTGTTTGAATATTATTGATTTGTCCCCGTTGTTGTTGTGAAGATTGCTAAAAAGGGTGTTGAGTCGTTGACCATAGTCACTGTCATTGATTGAGTCAATTGCCTTATCAAGTGCCATTACCAGTTCTGACTCATCAAAAGGTTTCTTAAGGAAGTCAACCGAGGCAAATTGAACAGCTTCTTCTATGTAGCTGTGAATGGCTGACATAAATACAATCTTAGGCTCAATATTCTGTTCTCGTAGCTGCTTTAGCAGATCAAAGGCATTGCCGTCCTCAAGCTGGATATCCAGAATCATTAGATCTGGTGCCAATTGAGGTATCATTAGTGAAGCGTCGGTTATCGAAGCGAATTCGCCTGTGACATTCAATTCAGGAAAGTGGTTGTTGATAATCAGTCTGACGATACGTCTTGAAAAGATATCGTCTTCAACAATTACTACACTATAGCTACTATCCATGACTGGCGTTTTTAACAGAGTCCTGGCTAACAAGGGGCAGAATAATTCTGACCAATGTGCCGTGATCGAACGGGTTTACATCTTTTTTGTCAATTACCTCAAGGCCAACCTTGCCTCCTGAGTCATTGCGTATTACTTCAAGTCTTTCCTTGGTTAATTTTGTTGCCATTGACTCATGGCTTCTGGGCTTTTCGCTCTTCATCTGCATTGAGTTGTTTATCCCTATGCCATTATCTTCAATTTCTATGATCATTTGGGTATTAACCTTCTTAAATCTGATGTTAAGAACTCCTTTTTCATGCAAATCCATGATCCCGTGTTCAACAGCGTTCTCAACAAAGGGTTGTGTAATCATAGGAGGAACCAATACTGAATTAAGGTCCAGTGCCGGGTCTATAACGAGATCGTAATCAAAGGGGGTCATAAACCTTAGCTGTTGGAGAGATAAGTAATACCTGAGTATCTCCTGCTCATCACGCAGCAATATGTAGTCATAATGTGACAGCTTGAGCACCATACGCATCAGCTTTGCAAAGTCTGTAAGAAAACGGGTGGACTTTTCAGTATCGTGTTCAAGCACGTAGACCTGGATTGCACTAAGTGCGTTAAAAATAAAGTGAGGATTAAGCTGGGACCTCAAAAGTTTGTGCTGATGCCTCAGGTCTGCATATTTGGCTCTCAGACGATGGCGGAATACGAGTACTGAGGCTGTTGCGACAATCACTACCAAGGCTATAATTACAATAAAGAGCATCAGGCGCTGACGTATCAGCACTTCCTGCTGCTGAAGAGTCTCCTCATTTAACTGTTGTATCCTGTCTCTTTGGGCCTCAACCTCCATCATGGCTCCGATGGTATTGAGATGGTTCATATTTTTCTCATTGAGTATACTGTCCTTGAATTGGGTTGCAATTTTGAAATATTCAAGCGACCGCTTGTAGTTTCCTTTATTTTCGAAGAAAGAGGACAGGAGCCTTGCACTTTCTTCAGCCTGAAAACGGGATCCAATTGAAGAAGCTATTTCAAATGATTCAGTAAGATAGCTAAGTGCTTCTTCGTTGTTTCCGGTAATTAAATGAAGTTCCCCAATCTTGCCCAGGCTCATTGCAACCTGCATAAGATCGCTCATTGTGCGGTTTATTTCCAGGGCTCTCTCGAGGTAACTTTCTGCTACATCATATTCGCCTTTGGCGATGTAAGCTGCACCAATACTGTTGTAACAGATAGACTGCCCCATCCGGTTGCCGGTCTTGGTGTTGTACTCAAGTGAAGTGAAAAAGTGTACTAGAGCGCTGTCAGCTTGTCCCAGCCTTAGCAGACATTCTCCAATGTTATTGTGGTTTATTGCAAGACCGGTCTCATTGCGTGTCACCTCTGACAAATGCATCGAGCGCAAGAGATACTCAATTGCTGTGTGATAACGTTCCAGATTGAAGTTAACGTTGCCAATACTGTTCATTGACACGCTGATATTGAAGGTGTCATTTACCTCCTCTGCAAGTTTCAATGCCTTGAAGTGCATATCAAGCGCAAGGGAGTTGTCATCAATGCGTCGGTAAACAACACCAATCTGGTTATAAATATCTGCCAGCAGAGCTGCGTCATTTATGCTTTGGGCCAGTTTAAGTGCCCTATGGTGGTATTTAAGCGCTTCACCATACTGAGACCTGTTCCGGAATCTTTTGCCTACAGTATTGTAAATGCTGATCTCTTGTCTGATGAGGTTCCTTCGTTCTGCTAAATCAAGAGCTTCAAGGAGGAATGCATCAAGTTCTTCAGATTTGGCCCCTGCTTCTTTGAAAAAACTCTCTGATCGCTCTATCAACTGATTGGCAATAACTGAATCTGATACAGCGATGTCGGAAATCTCGATGTTTCCGGCGTCTTTATCAGAACTGCTTTTAATGCATGAAGACAAGCAAAGGGCCAGGACAGCGAACAGTATAGAGGGCATTATTCTTGCCAACTTCACATTCCCCGGTGCATGGCCTGTTTTTTTTATCATGGGTTCAGTAGTGCTTTATCCTGTACTAAAATACGAAAAAAGCTTTTTCAAATAACAATTTCTATCTCAATAGTTAAATAGTTTATCTTTGCCCTGCTTTAAGCAAGTGTCTATTGATCAAAGCCACTATTGATGGAGACAGAGCAGATAGTATTATTTAGGAGGGTCTGATGAGAATAGCCGACATTACATTTAGAGATAAACCACTTTTCCTGGCACCAATGGAGGATGTTACTGATTTGGTATTCAGAAGCCTTTGCAAGGACTTTGGTGCTGACATGCTCTATACGGAGTTTGTCTCCTCAGATGCCCTAATTCGTGAGGTCGAAAAAACCAGAGATAAGCTAATTCTACGGGATAGCGAACGTCCGGTTGGAATTCAGATCTATGGCAAGGATCCTGATGCTATGGTTGAAGCTGCTAAGATTGCTGAGGCAGCTGGTCCAGACCTTATTGATCTCAACTTTGGCTGCCCTGTCAAAAAGATTGCAGTGAAAGGTGCCGGCTCGGGAATGCTTAAGACCCCCGATCTCTTGCTTGAGATTACTGAGAGAGTCGTCAAGGCTGTTAAAGTGCCGGTAACTGTTAAAACCCGACTGGGTTGGGATGAGAATTCTCTTATTATCGAAACACTTGCTGAACAATTGCAGGATGTTGGGATAAGTGCTTTAACAATACATGGACGCACTCGGAGTCAGCTCTATACCGGAACGGCTGACTGGGAGAAGATAGGCGCTGTTAAGAATAATCCAAGAATAAAAATTCCAATTATTGGCAATGGTGATGTGACTACCGCTGTACAGGCGGGAGAGTGCTTTGATAAGTACGGTGTTGATGCTGTAATGATTGGCAGGGCAACAATAGGACGGCCTTGGATTTTCAGGGAAATAAGACATTATCTGGATACAGGTGAATTACTGCAACCTCTTTCAATGGAGGAACATGTTGACTTTGTAAAGAAGCACCTCTGTGCAAACGTTGAATGGCTGGGCGAAAGGAGAGGTATCCTCCATACCCGCAGACACCTTGCTGTGACCTTCAAGGGACTGCCTCATTTCAGAGACAAAAAAATCAAGCTGCTTCAAAGCTCAAGCTTTGAAGAGATATTACAACTGCTTTCGGAAGTGGGTGAAGAATACAAGGATTTTATTCCTTCTGAAGTTCAGTGTAATAACGATTCACTATCGAACGAACCGGATACCACGCAGCAAGAAAACCAGTGACAGATACTGTTACAAAGACCAGCAGTACATCTCTCCAACGCAGAATTACAGGGTAGTACTCTACGATAAAGGTCCCTTCTCCGCTAAACCTGATAAGGCCAAAGGTTTGTTGCAGCCATATAGCCAATAAACCAAGGCCTAGTCCGGCACCAGCTCCGGCAAGGGATATCAGCCAGCCTTCGGTCAAGAAGATCCTGTTTATTAATTTTCTGTCAGCACCCATGCTCCTAAGAGTCGAAATGCTGTGTCTCTTCTCGAATATTAACATTGACAAGGTGCTGATCACATTGAAGATTGCAATAAGCAGAATAAAGGACAGAATCAAATAGGCAATTAGCTTTTCCATTGCCATCATCTTGTAAAAAGTCTCATGCTGCTCTTCCCTGTTTTGAACTAGGAAATTTTCTCCAAGGGTTTTCTTAACTTCTTCCTTGACTCCATTACCTGCAAGTGGATCCGAGAGTTTTATACCAAGCCATGAAACTATTGTTGTATCGTAGCTCAGCATCTGCCGGGCCTGATCTATATGGATTATTACATAGTTGGCATCATAATCAATTTGATTGACCATGAATATTCCTGAGGGATTGATATAAGAACTTGTGAAGGCCTGGTCAGGTCTTGCAGGATTAATCTTTTTTGTCCGTTCAGGAGTATAGAGCATCAGAGGAGTGACGAAATTGAGCCTGTAGCCAAGCTGGTCGGCAAGAGCATAACCAAGTATTCCTTTATTAAAAACGTTATCTCTAAGGCTGGATTCACCTTCAACAATGATAGAATCGATTGAGGATACTTTGTTGAAATTGTCGTCTACTCCTAGAACCAGACCAGGAACCTGTCTCTTTCCAAATCGAAACAGGGTGTGATCTTCTAAGGCCTCTGTAAGAGCATCAACACCCTCTATTCTGACTAGACCCTCATAGTTGATTGAGTCAGTTGAAAATACTTTTCCGGTGCGAGGTGTGACTTTCAAGTCAGGATCGAAGGATCCGTAAAGTGAACCAACGAGGTCGTGCAGACCATTAAATACAGACAGAACAATCAGCAGGCCGAAAGCTCCAATCATAACCCCAATTACGGAAATCCAGGCAATAATGTTGATTATATTCCTGCTTTTCTTTGCTAGTAGGTATCGTATAGCTATTCTTACTGCTATGCTCATTTCGGGCCTGCTTTTATTTTATGGCTTTTACTATAAGGCCAGTTCCTTCCCTGTGAGTCTGAGCCAGGTCAATGTGGTTGAGTATGTAGGCAATTGGGTAGGCCAGTAAGTAATAAAAGGGAAGCACTATGAAAAACAGCTTTGTAAAATTTAGTGCAAGGATTGGAAACTTCATTGAAAGCTTCCACGCAAGACTTCCTGGCTTACCATAGGAATAGAGGGTTTCAACTTCCGAGAAACCTGCTCTATGCAGTTTCTGTCTGATGTCATCTGCATTATATCCGTCCCTTACATGCTCGTCAATAAAACCAACTGCACCATCACTATCATGATGGTGCACATCTGAACCTCCCTTGTCCGAAGGTGTTGAGATAAGCAACATCCCACCCTTTCTTAGTGCATCGCACAGGTTTTTCATTACCCTTTCATCCTCTTCGATATGTTCCATTACATCTACCGAAAGGATCAGATCGTAATTGTCCTTTTCATTAAAATCTTCCAGTGTAGCACATTCGAATATGACTCTGCTACCTAGTCCTCTTTTCCTGAAGAAGTCGTTGCAATCGGCTACCTGCTCATCCTTTATGTCTATACCTTTGATTGAATAGCCAGATCCAATACGTGCAATACGCCAGACATACTGTCCGAAACCTGATCCTGCATCCAGGATCTTGGCATCCGGACGGGCTATTTTTCTCCACTTGCGTAGTTCCCTCCTTATATACCATGAGCGGAGGAGCAACAGATCAAGAAGGTTGTAAAACAGTACCCTGAGCCCGGGATGCAGGTTAAAGACCCTGCCAAGGGAACGTTTAATAGGGTCATATTGCATCGTTATTATTTTAACAGGTTATCTATCTTTTCAGCATAGTCGAGACTGTCATCAATAAAGAATTTCAGCTCGGGGATAATTCGAAGTTGCTTTCCAACCCTTTTACCCAACATAAACCTGATTCTTGAACTATTCTCTTCGATGCTTGCAAGAATAGCCTCAGTACCGGCTGTAGGAAATATGCTGATATAAACCTTTGCTACGCTTAAGTCGGCACTTACTCTAACCACTGTAACACTTACCATTGTGGAGCTTATAATGTCACCGACCTCCCTTTGAAAGATCTCGCTCAGTTCCTTCTGAATGAGTCTGCTTATTTTTTTCTGTCTGGTTGAATCCATAGTGTCAAGATCTTTAGGCTTCAAAAATAGCTAAAATTTATGGATAATTATTTTTGAAATTTTTTGGTACCATGTATTGCATGGTACCAAATTAATTATATATATTTGCAATACCAACAATGTTGTAAAGGATAGTAATGGAATTCCTAAAGTAGTTTCAAAATAAAAAACAGGGATTATGAAGCTTGAAAATGTTAAGGCTCAGATGCGAAAAGGGGTACTTGAATATTGTATCTTATCGATACTTTCTGTCGAGGACGCATATGCATCTGACATAATCAATCAGCTCAAAGAAGTTGAGATGATAGTTGTGGAAGGTACTTTGTATCCCCTTCTTACACGACTAAAAAATGATGATCTGCTTAGTTATCGCTGGGAAGAATCCAATCAGGGACCCCCACGCAAGTACTATGCTCTTACCGAAAAGGGCCGTGAGTTCCTTGCCGAACTCGACAAGGCCTGGTACGAACTTGTGGATGCCGTAAGTATGATACGCCGTAAAAACTCAGAAGAATGAAAAAGACAGTTACTATCAACATAGCATCATTGGCATTTTACATAGATGAGGATGCTTATGAAGAATTGAAAAAGTACCAGCAAAAACTTGAGTCCTGGTTTGGTGGCCGTGATGGAGGCTCTGAAATAATCAAGGATATTGAGTCGAGGATTGCAGAACTGTTTTCTCAACGAGTCAACCCTTCGGTTTCGGTAATTTCTATTGATCATGTAAGAGAGGTTATCGATATCATGGGACAGCCCGAAGACTTTGAAGGTGAAAAGGGTGAGGAAAGGTTTACTGATGAGTCTGGTCAGACCAGTGCCGGTGCTACTTACAGACCACGCAAACAGTTTTACAGGGATGTTGACAACAAGGTCCTGGGTGGTGTTTGTAGTGGGATTGCTGCATTATTAAATATCAGCCCTCTTGCTGTAAGGTTAGTGTTTGTAATTCTTCCGTTTCTGAGTATGGGTGTTGTAATTCTGATCTATCTGATACTTTGGATAGCTGTACCTCCGGCACTTACATCAGTACAGAAACTTGAGATGAGGGGGGAAGATATTACAATATCTTCGATTGAGAAGAAGGTTAAGGATGATTACAACCTGCTTAAGGGTAAGTTCTCTGATATTGGTAAAAAAAAAGTAACAACTGACCCTGTCCAGGGTCGCATGGACCGGATGAACAAAACCGACAAGAGTATTCTTATCGTGGCTGCAGTTATCGGATGTCTTGTGTTGTTCAGGAAAGTTGCAGGGCATTGGGCGTTCAGTCATTTTACGGTAGGCACACCTTTTTTTAATTTTACTTTTATTCCATTTCCGATGATATTATCACTTATTGCTTCGATAGTGCTCTTTATTATGGGATTTAAGGCACAGGGCACATCCAGAAATGTTCTTCTTGTTGCGGCATCAGTTCTTATGGCTATTGTATTGGTAAAATTCCTGGGAACCCTTGCCTTTACCCCCTGGATCTTCACTATGTTTTAACGATTAACAGCTAGGAAAATGAAAAGGACTATAGTAATAAACCTGTCAGGATTTGCTTATACTATCGAAGAAGATGCTCATGACAGGTTGAAGGGATACCTTGATAAGGTCAGGATTTATCTTGGAGGAGGGGAAGATGCAGAGGAGACAATGACAGACCTTGATGCAAGACTGGCGGAACTCTTTACTCCGGTTGCCATGAATCAGCGTTCGATTACCATAGCTGATGTTGAGGAGGTGATCAGGATTATTGGTGATCCGGAGGTGTTTGCTTCAGATACAGTTACTGAAGATGGCAGCAGAAAGGATACAAAGGGAGGTGATGATGGATCGGCTAAGGAAGTTCCCTTTGTACCGGTAAGGAGGAGGTTATACAGAGATCCTTATTCCAGGGTGCTAGGTGGTGTTTGTAGTGGATTGGGTGCCTATTTCAGGATGGATCCCTTTGTCTTCAGGATTTTATTTGTTATTGGCTTTTTCTTTGGTATTTCCATTATACCCTATATCTTTCTTTGGATCGCAATGCCCAAGGCAATTACAATAGAGCAAAGGAGTCAGATGTATGGAGGAGAACCTTTCGCAAACTATAATCCTGCAGCAAAGAAAAGTGCCAGAAATAACACCGGAATTAATAGGGTATTTATTGTTCTTAGGGTTATTCTTGGAATAATATTGACTCTGGTCAGCTTTATTACTCTTACTGGTCTCGTCTTTTCTCTTGTATTTATGGGTAAGGCTACAAGCCTGGCTCCTGAGATGGTTCCGGCAATTGAGATGGCTCGACTGTTTGCCGGCAATTTGAATGGTACTTTGTTTGTTGTAGGATTGTGGTTGACCATTGGCATACCTGTACTTATGATACTATACCTGGGTCTCCATCTGATATTTAACTTCCGTTCCGGTGGGAAATTAATAGGTGCGCTTGCTTTGCTTTTATGGCTTGGAGGAATTGGCTCCCTGGCATATGGAAGTATTGCTACTATGATGGAATTCAGGGAAAGGGCATCTGTTGAGCTCCCTGTAATTCCGGGATCATTTACTGGTGATACACTGTATATTAGGGCTTCAGACCTGAACTATTCAGGGGATGATATGAATATCACTTTCAAGAACATCCTTCTGAGATATGATAAAGAGAAGGATCTGTTTTATGATGAACCTGAAATACGGATTGTTGAGGGCGCTGACAATCTTGCTTTTGTGGTACAGAAGAAGTCCTATGGTCCCACTGAGCAGAAGGCACGCGACTATGCCGATAAGATAGATTATTATATAGAGTTCAACGGATCAGAACTAGTTATTGACAGGGCATTCAAAATACCTGGTGATTCGGGCATACGTAAGCAAAAGGTTATAGTCAGAGTTATGGTTCCGGAAGGAGTTCACGTAGAGGTAGACAGCTCATTGAAAAGACTGACCCGTTGGTCGATAAACTAAGAGGTACATTTTCGTTGCTGATATGAAAATTCTTACGGTCTGTGCCATTAATTGACCGCTTGAGGGATTAGTAATAGAATCATAATGCCTGTTTTGATAGTTTTGCGGTATTATGATTGATACAGTAGTGAAAAAAGCATGCATTAGGAGCTTTGTTCAGTTAGTTTTTGTTTGCTTGTTCTGCTCCTGTGAGAATATGATTGAGTACAGCCCCTATAAGGCCGGAGTTAAGCTACCATACAAAGACCTGAATATTAAAGCGCTGGAACAAATACAGGCTCGAAGCTCACAAAGCTTCGAGCCTTTTGTCATTGGAGTTTTTGGTGACACTCATACCTATTATGATGATTTTGTCGATCAGGTGAAACATTTCAACAGCATAGACACTCTCGACTTTGTTGTACATATGGGTGATATTACCTTGAGTGGTATTTACAGGGAGTTCTTGTGGTATAGCGAAATAGTCTCTGATCTGAAGCATCCACTAATTACACTTATCGGCAATCATGATTTTCTGTCCAATGGAGAGTATATGTACAGGGAAATGTTTGGGCCCTTTAACTTCACCATTGTATACAACGACTGCCTCTTTATTTTCTTTGAAGATATAATCTGGGAAAAGGATGTAAAGGATCCCGATTTTGACTGGCTTGAGGAGCAGTTAAAAAACAGTGGTGACTTCCGTTACCGCTTTGTGTTTTCACATATTCCACCATGGAGTGGGGAGTTTTCAAAGGGCAATGAGTTTTACTTCAACATGTTGCTTGATAAGTATGATGTGGATCTTTCGGTTCATGGTCATATGCATAGCTATTATTTGGGAAAGAGGTATTCGTCCGGTCCGCTGTACTTGACGACAAGCGAAAGCAAGGCAAGGGAGACTTTTGTTATTTGTGTGGGCGAGGGAGGACTTGAATTGGTAAGAGATGAACTTAAGTGAGTTAGAGATGAAGCGTGTTGCATTGATGACAATGTTACTGTTTCTGATTTCTGTAACAGAGACTATCAAGGGAGAGGGTGTATATGATGAATCCCTGGATTTTTCTGAGTCCAGGGAACTGAACCGTTCTTTTTCCCTTACTTTTGGTGAAGATACCCTGGCAATAAAGCTAAAATGGTTTGTACCCAGTTACCTTAAGTTACAATATGCCGGCCTTATTGGTTTTGCCTCAGCAGGGATAGGCTATGATTTTACGCCACGTTACGAAGGGACTCTTTATTATGGAGTCTTATCCAGGACCTTTGGAGGAAGTTCTGTAAATGTGCAGACTTTGTCATACAAAAGCAGCTGGAAACTGTTTAAGCAGCATTTTAGGGGAAACTTTGTTCCAAAAGCAGGATTCTCTCTTAACTGGGGTTATACCAACAATACCTTTAATAAACTACCGTCCTATTATCCAAACAAATATTATTTTCAGAATAAGCTTCATCTGGCCCCATTTTATGGTGCTGAATGGCAAATCAACACTAAAGGAGTCTTGAGCGGCATTGGAATCTATGCCGAGATGAGTACTTTGGATGCCTATCTTTTGGAGTTTATCAGGACAAAATATGTCACAATCGACAAGATATGGAACCTTTGCGTTGGTCTTAGTCTTTATTTGGATTGATCTGAGAGTATAAACCCAACTTTGGGTACATTTTCTATCCTGACAGAAGGATCCTTGCCAAGTCTTTTGCGGAGCCTGGTTATAAAAACGTCAAGACTCCTGCCATTGAAGTAGTCATCCTTTCCCCAGTATTTCTGAAGCAAGTCGCTGCGACGGACAAGATTGTTTTTGTTTTCGCAAAGCATTCGCAGCACATCACATTCCCTGTAAGTCAGTCTTTCCTTCTCGTCTTCAAAAATAAGACACTGATTCTGGATGTCAAAGGCATAAGATCCTATGGAAACAGGTTCCATAAAGATTGAAGTAGCCGGACTACCAAGCGAGTATCTGTTGCGTATGGCATTGATACGGCAAAGTAGCTCATCCTCATCAAATGGTTTGGTAATGTAATCGTCTCCACCCAGGCTGAAGCCCTTCAGGATGTCTTGTTTGAGTGAGCGTGCAGTAAGGAATATTATTGGAACAAGTTTGTTTTCTTTCCTGATCCTTTCAGCTAAAGTAAAACCGTCAATTCCAGGTAGCATCACATCAATAATGCAAAAGCCTGCACCTGACGATCTGAATGCTGTCAATCCTGAATCACCGTCTTTGCACAGGGTTACTTCAAAGTCGTTGGCGGACAGGAACTCTGTAAGGAGGAATCCCATACTTGGATCATCCTCAATAACAAGTATTTTGTTATCCATTATTTTTATTTTCCTTTAGAGGGAAATATAATAAGAATTTGCTTCCCTTGCCAGGCACACTTTCTAAATCTACTTTTCCACCATGACTTTCAACAACTTTTTTCACGTATGCAAGTCCCAGACCAAAGCCTTTAATATTGTGAACATCACCAGTGGAAACCCTGTAATATTTTTCAAAGATTCGTTCCTGATCTTCTTTCTTAATTCCAATACCATTATCTGTAACGCTGATAACCAGGAATCTGTCCTTGTTCCTTGTCTCAATATTGATAACAGGCCTCCTGTGAACATATTTTAGGGCGTTATCAATAAGATTGGAGATAACATACCTGACAGGTTCTGCTTCTCCTTCTATAAAGTGCTCAGTAGCTTCAGGATTGAAGTCAACCTTACCTCCCGCATGTTGGAGATGGTAACTAAATGTTCCTATAACATCCCTGACAAGTTTGTGTACGTCAATTTGCTCTTTGAGTAGGGGCTCATCAGATCCTGAACTTGAAATTCTGAGAATTGATTCAACATGAGACTGAAGACGAAGTGTTTCATCTAGGATTACCTTAACGTATTCACTCTTTTTCTCTACGTCCAGTCCACCATTGTCCTTTGCAATTAGTTTTGTAGCAAACCTAATGTTGGCTATTGGAGTCTGAAATTCATGGACCATATTGTTGATGAAGTCGGATGTTGACAACATCATATTTCTTTCTCGCTTGTACAATCTCCATGTAATAAGGAAGGAGATCATAATAAAAAGGATGAAGGCCACGGAGATTCCAAGCTGGCTCCAAAGTTGAGCTATCAGAAACTGATTGCGTGTCGGAAACTGCAAACGAATCTGGACTCCATTCTGGTCTATAATTCCATTTAGGTTTTGCTTGTAACAGGTAGGATTGAACAACAAACCCTTACTTTGGGGAAGAAGAGTGTCAGTAATCTCAAAAGTGTAGGGTAGTTCTATGTTATATATGCTTAGGTTGGCTCTGATAATACTGTCCACTTCTCTGCGTTTACTTTGATGCACCTCATCCGTACATTGTTTCATGCAAAGGTAATCCGACATATCTGTGCATCCGTTTACCCTTAGGCCTATCTCATCTCGTGCTCCCTTTAATGCCATCGAAACCCTGTGATTGAAATTTTGTTCTTCAAGTCTCGCAGATCTGTAAATCCAGCTAATCTGAATTAAAAGCAGCAGTATAAGTATCGCAAAGGTTGCAATAGCAAGTATCTTTTGATTTTCCGATGAAATGCCCGTTCTCATATGAAGCAAAATTAGCAATAAATAAGGGAGAACTCCGTTCTTAACATCGTGTTAACGCAGTTTAACAGACTGATAACTTTCATTTTGATCAAATCATTTTATGTTTGTATAGAATCAATTAACCTTTTAAAAAGTATTGTTATGAAAAAGAAATTAGCCATTGCTTGTTTGATAGTTTTCGCGATGGGACTGTCAGCTCCCGCATTTGCAGGTACTATGATGCAAGAACCTGAAAAGAAAGAAGCTTGCGAAAAGAAGGCTGAATGCGATAAAGAAAAGAAAGCTGAGTGCTTCAAGGAAAAGAAGGCTGAATGCGATAAAGAAAAGAAAGCTGAATAAGGGTATTGTTCAGTCCATTTTAAAAAGGGTGTCCGCAAGGACACCCTTTTTTTTGCCTGAAGTTGAAAGAACCCTTGACAATGTTTGATTTTCCTGAAGAAAGTGTCGTAACTTTAAGCTGTGTTCATAATCGGACACGGGTGTTACGTTATCGAACATGAGCTGCTCGCTTTTATAAGTTATTTTACGCCATTTTTTACTGAAAAAATAGCTTTTTCTGCACTTTTCTCTTCGATTTAGATTTTTGGCAAGGTGATTGATATTAGTTTGAAAGTTGTACGATAATACTGTCTTTTTTAAGCCTAATCAAACTGGGCTGATTATTCAGATAATCCGGATTATCAATATAATACATAAGTAGACGATGAGTAATAGTATCATTAGGGTGGAATCCCTACACAAGTCCTATGTTAACGGAAAGAATGCCCTTCATGTGCTAAAGGGTATTTCCCTGGATATACAGCAGGGAGAGATGGTTAGTATCATGGGTGCTTCTGGTTCCGGGAAGTCTACTCTGCTTAATGTTCTGGGGATTCTTGATAACTATGATTCCGGGGCATACTACCTTGACGGGATTCACATAGGCAGAATGGATGAGACTAAAGCTGCAAGATGCCGAAACAAGTATATAGGCTTTGTTTTCCAGTCTTTTAACCTGATATCCTTTAAGAATGCAATGGAAAATGTGGCTCTTCCTCTGTATTACCAGGGAGTAAGCAGGAAGAAGCGTAACATGATTGCACTTGAATATCTGGAACGTCTGGGACTTCGTGAATGGGCGCATCACCTTCCTTCTGAGATGTCCGGAGGACAAAAGCAGCGTGTTGCTATTGCACGGGCTCTTATTTCTCAGCCCAAGATTATTCTTGCGGACGAACCAACCGGTGCGCTTGACTCTCAAACATCACAAGAAGTTATGGAGATATTCAGGGATGTCAATAAGAGCGGAATTTCCATAATTATAGTAACCCATGAGAGGGATGTTGCGCTGATGACCGACAGAATTATCAGACTCAAGGACGGAATTATTGAGTCTAATGAGATTAATCCAAGCTATAAGCTTGAAGAAGTCAAAGTAAACTAAACCTACAGGAATGCTAGATTATTTTGAAGAACTACTAACGACCCTTAAGCAAAACAGGCTACGGGCTATAATGACGGGGTTCAGCGTTTCATGGGGGATCTTCATGCTTATACTCTTACTTGGTAGTGGTAAAGGCCTCCAAAACGGAATTGAAAACAATTTCAGAAACGTATCCGCAAATTCTATTCAAATATGGCCCGGACGGACAAGCGAAAACTTTGAAGGATATAAAAAGGGGCGGTACATTAGGTTTACCAACGAGGATTATGAATTAATCAAAAGGGAAGTGGAAGGCATAGACGCCCTTACCGGCCGTCTATACCTTAATGGTAATGTTGATCTGACCTATGGTAACAAGTATGCAGGCTACACAATAACAAGCATACATCCTGATTTTACAAAGGTGAGACTTTTTAAACTCAAGAAGGGTCGCGTAATAAGTGAAGTCGACTTGAAGGAGAAGAGGAAGGTGTTGGTATTGTCACAAAGCATTGTTGATATGCTTTTTGAGGATAAGGATCCGATAGGTGAATATGTAAAAGTGGGAGGTATCTATTTCAGAGTAATTGGAGTTATAGAAGACCCTACAAATAAGGATTCAAAGGATGCTTTGATACCCATCTCTACTGCTCAGATGGTGTTCAATGGTGCAAATAGGATAAGCAATTTTGGATTTACCACTACGGCTTCTACTGTGGAGGAGAACAAGAGGATTGAGGAAGAAGTGAAAGCCTTGCTTGCAAGGCGTCTCCATTTTAGTCCTGATGATCAGGAAGCACTATACGTTTGGAATACACTTGATGAATTTAAAAGAGTGCAGGGTTTGTTTAAAGGAATTAGACTCTTTGTCTGGGTTGTTGGTATAATGACCATTATAGCAGGGATAGTAGGTGTTAGTAATATTATGATAATCCTTGTAAAGGAACGGACCAAAGAAATAGGAATCAGAAAGGCTATCGGAGCAACGCCATTCAGCGTTATACAGCTTGTTCTTTCCGAGTCATTGTTCATTACAGTCCTGGCAGGTTTTATTGGAATGTTGTTGGGTATGGGAATCCTTTACTTAGCGTCTCAGCTGATTGACAGTATTGCGCAATCAAGTCAGGATATTCTCTACATCTTTTACAATCCATCGGCTGATTTCGGGGTGGCAGCTTCCGCAACCGTGGTACTGATAGTTGCCGGATTGATTGCAGGCTATGTTCCAGCAAGAAAGGCTGCGGCGATTAAGCCAATAATAGCTTTGCATGATGTTTAGTTCTGATAGTTTTAACTTCTAAACTGGTATAAGGTGTTTGACAGAGACAGATGGCAAGAAATATTAATTGCCATAAAACAAAATAAACTCCGCAGCGTCCTTACGGCCTTTGGTGTTTTTTGGGGCATTTTTATGCTGGTCACTATGACCGGAGCCGGAAATGGACTTATCAATGGTGTTACTGCCGGATTCAGGAATTTTGCAACAAACAGTGGTTTTATCTGGACTCAGAGTACCACTGAACCCTATAAGGGGTTTAAACGTGGCAGGTATTGGAATTTCCGTAATTCTGACCTTGAAGCCATAAGGCAGAATATTCCGGAGGTTGAGCTTCTTGCTCCAAAACTGCAGGGGTGGAATATTTCAGGGGGTGAGAATGTTATCAGGGGACTGAAAACAGGATCATATACGATTTATGGAGAAGTACCTGAGTACAACATTATCGACCCCAATGAAATGATATACGGACGCTTTATCAATCAAAAGGATATTGATGACAGGCGTAAGGTCTGTGTGATTGGAGAACGGGTCTATGAGGTAATGTTTGAAAAGGACGAGAATCCTGTTGGACAGTATATAAGGCTTAGTGGTGTGTGGTTTCAGGTAATTGGTGTTGCCAAACCTATAAACACCAATATCAGTTACGGTTCTGATAAACGCGAGACCATTTATATCCCCCTTACAACTATGCAGCAGACCTTTAATCATGGGGATGCAGTGCACCTGATATGCTTTACTGCCAAAAAGGGAGAGAGTGTGTCCAAAGTTGTTGACAAGATTGAAGCTTTGGTTAAAGAAAGGCATTCAATATCGCCCACAGATAAAGAGGCCGTGATGAAGATTAATATCGAGGAACAGATTAAGCAAATCTCATATCTGTTTATCGGAATAGGGGCTCTTATTTGGATAGTGGGTATTGGAACTTTGATTGCCGGAGCTGTGGGTATTAGTAATATTATGCTGGTTGTTGTAAAGGAGAGGACAAAGGAAATTGGTGTACAACGTGCTATTGGAGCAAGACCATGGACTATCGTGAGTCAGATCCTTACAGAATCAGTGTTTCTGACAACTATTGCCGGTTTTATTGGCTTGGCTCTGGGAACTCTTGTTTTGCATCTTGCAGATTTGGCATTAACAGTATCCCAGGCTAGTAGTACTGAAGAACAGGGAGCCTTTTTTAGGCATCCTGAAATTGGACTTGGTCTGGCTCTTTCTGCCCTCGCAGTACTTGTAGTGACAGGTTTTCTGGCCGGACTTATACCAGCCCAGAAAGCTGTAAGGATTAAGCCGATAGAAGCATTAAGACACGAGTAATATTCAAGTAACGAGCATGATTCGTTTGTAAGATATTGGGATGTAATTCATCATGCGGATGTATCCCGCTATAAAACTAAACTTAAGAGTAATGAAACGGATTCTGAAATTTGGATTGTTGTTAGTATTTGCAGCACTTGTAATATGGGTTTTTGTGTACCTGTATCAGAAGTCAAAGACGGTTCCCACAGTTTATGAAACAGAGACTCCGGTTGTTGGTGACATCATCAAAAAGACCGTGGCTACCGGGTCTATTGTTCCCCGTAAAGAGATAGCTATCAAGCCTCAGGAATCGGGTATTGTTACCCATGTTTATGTTGAAGCTGGAGATTTGATTAAGCAAGGTGATATGATAGCCCGTATTCAGATTATTCCTGAGATGGTTCAGGTAAATGAGGCTGAAAGCAGGGTCAACAAGGCTCGCCTGGCTTTTGAAAATGCCAAGATTGCCTTCGAAAGAATAAAGGACCTCTACGAACAGAAGGTTATAGCTTTGTCTGAATATGAGGCTGAGGAATTGAAATATAATAATAGTCGCGAGGATCTGGCTGCTGCGGAAAACCACCTTCAGCTGATTCTTGAAGGTGTGACAAAGAGCATGGGATCCAAAACCAATACAGTAATCCGTTCAACTGTTAGCGGTATGGTACTTGATGTACCTATAGAAGAAGGAAACTCTGTAATAAAGAGTAATACATTCAATGACGGAACTACTATTGCCATCGTTGCAGATATGGCTGAGATGATTTTCAAGGGTAAGGTTGATGAGACCGAAGTTGGCAAACTTAAGGAAGGTATGCATTTGCTTATGACTGTAGGTGCTATAGAGTCAGAGGTCTTTGATGCCTTTCTTGAGTATATTTCACCAAAGGGTGTTGAGGAAGGTGGAGCCATTCAGTTTGAAATCAAGGCTGCTGTAAAACTTATAGACAACCAGTTTATCAGGGCCGGTTACAGTGCCAATGCAGATATTGTTCTTGACAGACGTGACAGCGTACTTACAATTAACGAAAGAGTTCTTCAGTTTGAAGGTGACTCAACTTTTGTAGAGGTTGAGACTGCGCCTCAGGTATTTGAGAAGCGTCCTGTCAAGACCGGATTATCTGATGGTATTAAGGTTGAACTTATAGAAGGACTTGGTCTGGAAGACAAGGTGAAGATCCCGACAATATAGTGAGTAGGTCTTATATTCTATAGTTCCAAAGGATATACGCATAATTCAGGCTTCATTATAGCCACTGAGAAACATATTATAAAACTATGCAAACTATAAAGATGTATATTTTCCTGCTTGCTCTTACCAGTACTGTTAGCTTAGGAGCTCAGGAAGCCGAAAGCCCAAAAACCGCATGGACACTTGAACAGTGTATTGAGTATGCAAGGGTCAACAACATTGCATTAAAGCGTCAAAAGCTTAATGCCGACTATGCTAAGAATCGCTATGAGCAGAGCAAGCTAGAACTGTTGCCAAGCCTGAACGCTAGTAGCAATTACAATATGACAAGTGGTAAGGCTCCGGACCCTAATTCCTTCCAGTTGTTTGACGTTACTATACAGACCAGCAACTATAGCATATCTTCAAGTGTCCCGGTTTTTCAGGGGCTTACAATTCGCAACACAATCAAGAAAAATGAATCTGACTGGAAGGCTGCTATAGAGGATGCACAAAAAGTTGAGAATGACATAGCTCTGGCTATAACTTCTTACTATGCACAAGTTCTTTTCAACAAGGAATTGCTGGCTGCAGCCAAGCTTCAGCTTGAAACCGTCAACCAACAGGTTGAGAGAACTGAAAGGTTGGTTCAGGCCGGAACCCTTGCTGAAGGAAGTCTGCTTGAGATCAAATCCATAGCAGCCCGTGAAGCCCTCAATGTAACTCAGCTTGAAAACAGTCTGAGGCTTTCACTGATAGACCTGGCTCTTGCCCTAAATCTTGAGTCGGTAGAGCAATTTGATGTGGTAAGTCCAACTCTGCCTGATTTTACAGGAATGGAACTTGCAGAGGGAAGTCTTGTACTGGATTATGCACTCGATAATCTTCCCCAGATAAAAGCTGCTGAGTACAGAACAGAAAGCAGTATCAAGGATCTTCAAATTGCAAAGGGCTATCTATTGCCCTCCCTTTCTGTAGGAGCCGGTTGGTCGACTTTTGTCACAAAGCATAAAAAGCTGCAGGACTTTGATTTTGGAGAAAGCTTCAAGGACAATGGTTCACAATATGTAGGTTTTAATCTCTACATTCCGATATTTAACGGATTGTCAACAAGGACCTCCGTTAAAAATGCAAAGATTGGGGTTCTAAATTCACAACTTGCTCTGGAACAGGAAAGGCTGACTCTCCGCAAGGAGATCCAGCAGGCCAGTGCAGATGCTGATGCTGCCTTCAGGCAATACCTGGCAGCTCAGTCAGCTGTAGATTCCTACCGCGAATCATTCCGCTACACTGAAAAACGTTACAATGTAGGCATGGTCAATGTGGTTGACTACAATGTTGCCAAGTCAGAATATATGAAAGCAGAAGCCGACTTCCTTCAGGCTAAATATACATACTTCCTTAGGTTGAAAATACTTGATTTCTACCAGGGAAAGCCAATTGTACTATGATTTGATGGTTTGTTACTCTTGAGTGCCTGATGGCCTGAGATATTATTTGAGGCTGTTCGAAGACCCCTGCTCCCCGAGGAGCAGGGGTTTTTTGCCTTCAAGGGTAGTAAAGGATTATCTTACGGGATATTATTGTTATTTTTGCCTTTCAATCACATAATCATGGCTGGTATTCTTTGCATTGAGAGCTCAACCACCGTTTGTTCGGCTGCTATTGCTATTGACGGTAAGTCTGTCCATTCTCTTAGGGAGGATAGCCCCAATTCGCATTCTTCTAAACTAACTGTAATTATTGAGCAGTTGCTTAAAGATGCCGGAATGGGTGTTGCTGATCTTGATGCGGTTGCTGTCAGTTCAGGTCCGGGATCCTATACAGGTCTAAGGATTGGTGTCTCAGTCAGCAAGGGACTGTGTTACGGTGGAGCTAAACCCCTTATTGCTATACCTTCACTTGAGATTCTGGCGGCAGGTTTTATTGCAGATAAATGCCCTGTTGAAAGTGATGCTTTGCTTTGTCCAATGATTGATGCCCGACGTATGGAGGTATACTCAGCTCTTTATTCTATAGGGCTAAAGGAGGAAAGAGCAGTGAAGGCAGAGATTATTGATGATTCCAGCTATGCTGACATATTGCAGGTAAGACCTGTTTACTTCTTTGGCAATGGGGCTATGAAATGTACTGCTGTGATTAAGGGTTCAAATGCTCATTTTGTTGACGGCATAGTGCCTCTTGCATCCTCAATGGCCGGTCTAGTGTCGGAGCGTTTTGCAGAAGGACGGTTTGAGGATGTTGCATATTTTGAGCCTTTTTATCTGAAGGATTTTATCACTACTGTTGCGAAAAACAAGTTTTTTTGAGATTTTAACTGGCTCTGTTTCTGTGTTATGTGTGCATTTGTGTGCAGCTGAACTAGATTTGGAACAATAAGGGCTTATAATTTGTACAGGGTCTTTCAAGTAGTTGTTTTAAATTGATTTACCTTCATATAAGTGAGAGAAGGCACTTGTTTGTCGGTATTAAGACTTATGTAGTTTAAATTGTGAGTATATGGAGAGCCTGAGAGTCGCATTTTTCAGTATAGTATTGTTGGTAGCATCTTTGGATGCTTATTCTGAATCCCGTTCTATTAAGGATACAAAGATAAAAGCCTTTGGTCCCGGTGAAGAGTTGCATTATGTATTGCAATATGGTTTTATTACCGGGGGACGTGCGTCTTTGGTTGTTAAGGATACCGTCTTTAATAACAAGCAGGTATATCATATGAAGGGTATGGGCTATACCTCCGGTCTTGCAGATAAAATTTTCAGGGTTAGAGATGTGTATGAGAGCTTTTTTGACCCTGAGAGTATGTATCCTGTCAAAAGTATCCGCAATATAAGTGAAGGCAGGTATAGATGGTACAATGAGGCACTTTACCGCCATGACAAGGATTCAACATTTGTAAATAGCAAGCGTTCGGGTGAAAAGTATGTCGCACCGGGGATCTATGATGTGGTTTCAGCATTTTATATTGGCCGGGAGAAATACTTTAATGACAACCTGGTAGAGGGTCAGATTATTAAGATAGTTACTTATTTTGCAGATGAGGAATTTCCTCTGCTTATCAGATTCAGAGGTATCGAGAAGATCAAGACCAAGTTTGGAGAACTCGAATGCTACAAGTTTTCACCTGTTACAGAAGTTGGCCGTGCATTTAAGACCGAAGATGATATGCATGTATGGATTACAAGGGATGCCAACAGAGTCCCTGTAAGAATCAAGTTTAACCTGGTTGTGGGCTCTTTTACATGCGATCTGGATTCTTTCAAGGGATTAAAAAACCCATTTTCATGCATTGTACCCAAGAAGTAGGAATATGGATTTAAGACAGAAATACTATGGAATGTCGTCAAGGTTGCGCAGCTTGCTGTGAATATATTTCGATTTCATCGTCAATGCCGGGTTACCCCAATGGAAAACCTGCAGGCGTGAGATGTATGCACCTGACAGAAGATCTTAAGTGTAGCTTGTTTGGTAAACCTGAACGTCCATCTGTATGTGGAGGTTTTCTTCCAGAGCCTTTGATCTGTGGCAATAACAGGGAGGAGGCCATTAAAATCCTCAGCAGCTTAGAAAAGGGGGAAGTTTTATAAGGAAATCTTGCTGTTTTTTCTATATTTGTTCAATACGCTTCTAAAAAGAGTAAATATTTCAAAACAACTGTTACTATGGAAGAAGAAGTCAGCATTGTCTTTGAAGATGCCACTGAAAAGATGAACAAAGCCATTGACCATCTTGACAAGGAGATGTCCAAGGTCAGGGCAGGTAAAGCTAGTCCTAAGATCCTGGAGGGTATTATGGTCGATTATTACGGTACTATGACCCCACTTGCTCAGGTTGCCAATGTCAATACACCCGATCCACGAACAATTGCAATACAGCCTTGGGAGAAGAAGTTGATCCCCGTTATTGAAAAAGCCATTATGGCTGCTAACCTGGGTCTGAATCCCGATAATAACGGAGAGTTGATTCGTATCAACGTTCCCCCGCTGACAGAGGAACGCCGTAAGGAACTTGTTAAATTCGTCAAGAAACTTGTCGAAGACGCTCGCATTGGTGTTCGTAATGTCCGCAGGGATGCTATCGAAGACATCAAGAAGATGCAGAAGGATGGACTACCTGAGGATGTTGCAAAGGATGCAGAAGCTGAGGTGCAAAAAATCACTGACAGTTTTATGAAGAAAATCGATGAAATGTTCGAAAAGAAGGAAAAGGATATTATGACTGTTTAGTTCCTTCTGACAAATATTTTGAAAGAGGTTGCCCTTAATTGGACAACCTCTTTTTTTCGGATCTTTCTGAAGTTTGATGAGGTTTTGTACGCAGAAAGATATTGAAGAATGGGTTAGAGCCTT
>Ga0209510_1000899_pt1 | contig 37147 bp, 27 predicted proteins | sample BiotimSIPDNA_FD_185749 | JGI IMG/M metagenome (GOLD analysis project Ga0209510, IMG submission 185749) | Anaerobic biogas reactor microbial communites from Washington, USA - Biogas_R1 time_0 SIP DNA (SPAdes) (version 2) | ecosystem: Engineered > Bioreactor > Anaerobic > Unclassified | place...
AGGAATCACACGCCACCAGTCTTTAGCAAGGATCGGTGCGCAAGCCGCAGACCTCGGTCCGCCCTCCTTTCGTCCGATGGATTTTGGACAGATTATTCCTTTAATGCGTACAGAAGCGGGCGAGATCGCCTCGAAGCGACGCATGTAGGGTATCGAGAGGCACACGAAATCTGTACAGAACGTGGAGGGCATCATCATGGCGGCGATAGACCGAACCAAGTACATGAGCGTCGAGGAAGTGAAGCAGTTGCGAACCGTGACCGAGGCGCGGGCCATCGTCGACCTTCGCGCTGGACGGGTCAATGGCCCTCTGGCCTGGATGGTTGTGGACTTGGCCCTCTCGACGGGCCTGCGGGTCTCCGAGATAGCAGCCCTGAACGTCGAGGACGTGGACCTCAAGCGCGGCTGCCTGTCCGTGAGCCGCCTGAAGCGGCGAAAGCCCGTCCGGGAGACCCTGGCCATCGGTAAGGACCTGATCGACCATCTGCGAGCCTTTCTGACGTGGAGATCGGCCCGCGTAAGCGACATGGACAAGGCGGCGAGGAAGGGACTGGCGGCAACCAAGGGCTCGCTGTTCGTCGGCTGCCGGGGACCGCTGACGGCCCAGGGATTGCAGCGAATCTGGAAGGCGGCCATCAAGCGGGCCGGACTGCCAGAAGAACTCTCGATCCATTCCGCTCGGCATACCATCGCGGTGGCCCTGCTCCGGCGAACGGGAAACCTGCGGCAAGTCCAAAAGCAACTCGGCCATAGCAGCCCGGCGACGACGGCCAACATGTACGCCGACGTCCCCTTCGAGGACATGCAAAGCGGCGTCACCGGCCTCTACGCCGGCTGAATAGCGAGTGGGATGGCGCCTGTCCGTGAACAGTGATGTCGATCCTTGCAGGCGTTGTCGGCGTCTTGCTGGCTCGGGCGACCAGAAATGGTTCGTGATGCGGGTAGCCCGAGCAGCCCGCCGATGAGAAGTACGGCGAATGACTGGCCCAGACAGAGTCACTTGCGCAGGTTGGCGAGGGGGACCCAGTCGCCGGGGGCTCGCTCGTATTGCCAGAAGGCCCAGCCGTTGCAGGTGCGTCGGCCGCACGCGAACGCAGCCGCCAGTGATGGCGAAGTGAACTGCTTGCCGCCCGACGTGATGATCCCGTTCTGCCGTACACGGGCCGTGACGGTCTTGCCCTTGAACCGGGCTCGCAACTTCGTGGGTTTGTTGACGTACTTGGCAAGGATGGGCTTTCGCCCGTCTGGCCTGCTCCCAAAGAAGTGTGCCAGTTTGAACTGGAGGGTATCCGATAAGAGAAGTAGGTTTTGTTGAAAGGATGCCCTGATGAAGAAGCGGTACACGGCGGAAGAGATCGTCAAGATGCTTCGTGAGGCGGATGCGAAAGTCGCCGGCGGCGGCACGGTCGAGCAGGCCTGCCGGGAGCTGGGGATCAGCGACGCGACGTATTACACCTGGCGGAAGAAGTACGGCCGGATGAAGGCCAACGAACTCAAGCGTCTGAAGGAACTGGAGAAGGAGAACAGCCGGCTCAAGAAGCTGGTGGCGGATCTGTCGTTGGACAAAGCGATTCTGCAAGAGGCGGTCTCGGGAAATTACTGAGCCCGACGCGACGACGCCAGGCCGTCCAACATGTGGAGCAGGAGTTGGCGGTCTCGGAGCGTCGGGCCTGCCGGACGTTGTCTCAGCCTCGGGGCACGCAACGCTACGAGCCCCGACGCATCGAAACGGACAAGCCCTTGATCGAGGCGATGAAAGATCTCAGTCGGCGGCACCCCCGTTACGGCTACCGTCGAATCACGGCGTTGCTGCGGGCCGACGGCTGGCCGGTAAATCGCAAGCGGGTCCATCGTCTCTGGCGTCAGGAGGGTCTGAAAGTGCCTGGAAAACAGCGGAAACGTCGGCGGTTGGGTTCTTCGGAAAACAGTTGCACGCGTCGGCGGGCCGAGCATGTCAACCACGTATGGACATATGATTTTCTGATGGACCAGACCGAAGACGGTCGTCGGTTGAAGCTGCTGGTGATCGTGGACGAGTTCACGCGGGAGAGTTTGTCGATCGAGGTGGCCCGGCATCTGACCGCCGGTGATGTGATCGAGACGCTGGCGTATCTGTTTGCGGTTCGTGGGGCCCCGCAGTATCTTCGCAGCGACAACGGTCCAGAGTTCATCGCGCAGGCGATCCAGGCGTGGCTGGCGTCGAGCGGGGCCGCAACGCTGTACATCGCACCGGGCAGCCCGTGGGAGAATGCGTATATCGAATCGTTCAACAGCCGGTTCCGGGACGAGCTGCTCAACGCCGAGACGTTTGCGTGTCTGAAGGAGGCCCAGGTGCTGGTGGAAGCGTATCGTCGGCAGTACAATCATCACCGGCCGCACAGTTCCCTGGGTTACCAGACGCCGGCGGCGTTCGCCGCCGCCTGTTTGGCTCCGGCTCCGGCTTCGGCGGGGCCTGCGCCTCCGCCAAACAGGACAGCAATAGTTGACAACCCTCTACTCACAACTGGTACATAATCCGGGGGCAGGTCACGTCCATCTGCTCTGCCTTTGGCTTGCGAGGCTGCACAATGCGCTTCTTGCCGAGAAGATCGCTCAGTTCGCGATTCATCCTTGTCCGGATGTCCCGCCCAAAGCGCCGCCGAATGTCCTCGGATTTGGCGAACTTGCCCTTGACCCTATTGCCGGGCGGCTTGACGATCCGCAGAATGAGCGATTCCAGTTCCCTCAGATGACTGTCGCCGATGGTCAGGTACACGCTGAACCGGTCCCACGAATCGCCGTGGCGGTCTTTCAGATGATGGGCCAGCCGGGATCGCAGGTTGCTCGCCAGACCGACGTAGTAGAGCTTACCGCGACGATACAGGGCGTAGACGCCCTGGCGATGCCGGACGTAATCCCGGATGATGTCCTGATACTGCTCCAAAGCATGACGCGAGATGTTCTCCAGATGCTGGCATACGAGCGGTGTTCGTCGGGCCATGTCACAATCCTCCCTTGGATTCTGCCTTCTGCATGGGCCAGTCAAGCCGCTTGATCTTGGCAGGGATTCCAGCCTTTTCGTACCTCTCCCCGAGAGCAAGCCCAAACGCCCCCAAGGCGCACATTCCGCCCTCCACAGCCGTCTGGATGCACGCCTTGCACGCCGTTGTGTCGGGCAAGAGGTACTGCACGTTACCTCCCTCTTTCGAGAAGAGTTGGCTGGCTTGGGCTTGCCCGTAGAAGTTCGGGTGAGCGCCGTACGCGATGGTCCATTGGTATAGCTTGTCGGCACATTCACCCAATGCTGCATCACGACTGGCGAGATGATCTCGTACCTTTCCATAGGCAAAAGTGGCCCGACATCTCTTTCCAGCGGCTTCACCTTCGTCCCGTTCCAGCCATATCTTCCATCTCTCGGGAATGGCGTCGTCAATTGTCGGGTCATCCTGCATGAACAGGGCATACAGCGCGTTCTCTATGCATAAGCGAACCATCGGATAGGCTTCAGGGACCTGGCCCCCCATTGATAGTTGAATGCCGCTCAGATATGCGGCATGACAACGACCGATGAAAGCCGGGAGAAACAGTTCTTTCTTCCGCTTGAAAGAAATACGCAGGGCATCTCGAAAACATGCATCGACTTCTCTGACAGCCGTCATAACTGGAAGTCTCGCGTAGTTCACAAAGGAGGCCACGCAGTTGTGATATGCGTCGGCCATGAACTTCGACAGGGGATCATTCCCCCAGCCGTCCGGAATAGGAACGTTCATTTGGTGTCCCTCCCACGACAGTATGAACTTCCGTGCTTCTCCATCACTTCCATATGCTCGGACGATCACGTTGCCTCGCCGTCACAATTCTCCCTTGAAGGCTTTGTCGAGGATCGAGGGCAGCAGGGCGTCCAGTTCGGTGGCGGTCTCGGACTGCAGGCGCTTCAGGGCGTCCGCTTCCGCCTGCAATGCGTCCAGTTCCGCTACGATGCGGCGCTGCGCGGGGAGCGGAGGGAATGCCAAGGAAAGCGAGCGAATGTTCGTCAGATTCAATCCGGGCTTTCCTTGACCGTAGCGCTGCCCAAGTAATTGTTGCCGTCCGCCCGGTCCGCGTAGTCCCCACAAGGCGAAATCCGGTTCGACTTCGGTCTGCGGTAACCGACAGATCGCGACGTGTTGGCTGACGAATCCCGGCTCAAGTCCCTTGCGATAGACATTCACTCGTCCAACTGTTGCACCAGTGATGACAATCATGAGGTCGCCATGCTGCAACATTGCTGTGCGGCCCTGTTCACCCGGTGGAGGCGTGATGAACACCTTGGAGTCCTCCAAAACGCTGCCTGCCGGGCCAACATCTTGAGCGCGATAGAATCGCCAACCGTTTTGCTCATAGTGCTTCGCCCAATTTCGCGGACCGCTGGTGACGTGCGGCGAAAACGAGCCAAACTCACGCGGATTGTACTTGGTCTCCAGACGCGAGAACACTCTGCCAATCTGGCTAAGCAATAGTGCTTCGGCTTCTTCGGCGGCTTGTTGACGGAGGGTGCGGGCTTCTTGGATTTGGGCGGCCAGCTCCTCAATCCGTGCCACGATCCGCCGCTGCTCCGCCAAGGGGGGAAGAGGGATTTCGACTTCGAGGAATCGCTCGGGCCGAATCCGATTCTTGCCGCTTGTGCCCTGCGACTTCTCATCGCACTGGGACCAGAATGAGCGGGTCTTGGTCAGCCAGTGCATCCATCGCGATTCAAGACGGTCGCGCATTGGCGCAAACATCGGGAATTCGCCCGATCCGTAACACCCGGCGAGAGATTCGGGGACAACAGCGACACTACCATTTCTCGCCCAGATCTTGTTGACAATGATGTCCCCGGTATCGGTGCGAAACAGACGCGCGTATTTCGTTTGCGACCCTTCGACGGACTCCCGCTCATAGGCCCCCTCACCCCAGAGTCTTACCCCGATTTGTCGATAGGTCGCTCCGGGCACAGGTACTTCGACACGCTCAACCGGCGTGGTGGCTTCGCTCAGTCTCACCACTGGCCATCGCGGACTCATAAGGCCCCCTTCGCCAGCAGGCCCTTGATGTGGCCCATGATTTCGGCAATCTGCTGTTCCTTCTGCAAAATGCTCGCGACGAGCTTCTCCGGGGGCAGGTGGGTAATGTCTTCCTTGGCGTTCGGATTCTTACGGTCCAGGTTGCAGGCGCTGGCGAGCAGTTCATCGGCGGGGACTTTCCACGCCTGCTCGCTCTCCTTGCGTTTGCCCCACCAATCCAGGCACGGCTTGAATTCCTCGAACTGGATGGGCTGGGTCTTGGTGTAGTTCTTGCGGCCATTGGGCAGAGGATGTTCGTAATACCAGACCGCCTTCGTCGGGCCGGAGCGCTCGAAGAACAGCAGGTTCGTCGGAATCGGCGTATACGGGGCAAAGACACCGTTGGGCAGACGGACGATGGTATGGAGGTTGAAGTCTTTGAGGAGTTCTTCCTTGATGCGGGCGCAGATGCCGTCGCCGAAAAGAACGCCGTTCGGGACGACGACGGCGGCGCGACCGGGCTTGCCGTTGTTCTTCTGGGGGCGTTTGAGCTTTCGCATGATGAGTTGCAGGAACAGCAACGCCGTCTCCGATGTCTGCTTGTCGTCGGGGAAGTTGTTCTTGATACCGGGCTCTTCCTCGCCACCAAACGGCGGATTCGTCAGGACGATGTCCACACGGTCCTTGTCGCCGATCTCCTTGATATTGACGGCCAGAGAGTTACCGTCGCCGATGTTGGGATAGTCCAGGCCGTGGAGCAGGAGATTCATCTGGGCGAGCATATAGGGCAGCGGCTTGGCCTCCTGACCGAAGATGCTGTCCTCCTGTAAGATCCTCCGGTGTTCGACGGTCTTGCACTGTGCTTCCAGGTGGGTGTATGCTTCGACGAGAAATCCACCCGTGCCGCATGCCGGGTCCAGAACACTCTCGCCAAGCCGGGGGTCGATGGCCTCGACCATGAAGCGCACCACGGCACGCGGCGTGTAGAACTCGCCGGAATCGCCTGCGGCGTCGCGCATCTCCTTGAGCATGGCCTCGTACAGGCGGCTGAGCGTATGGATTTCCTCGGCGGACGTGAAGTGAATCCCGTTGATCTTGTTGATGACATCGCGGAGCAGATAGCCGTTAACCATGCGGTTGATGACGCCACGGAAGACCCTGGCAATCACATCCCGGCGGTTCGTGCCGTTCGTGCTTTGCAGGGACCGCAGATAGGCAATCAGGCCGGGACCACGCTTGCCGTCGGGCCGGACGGCTTCTTCCTGATTCACAAAAGCGATCAGTTCCGGCCCGGTGATACCGTCCTCCTTGGCAGCCCAGTCTCGCCAGCGATACGGCGGCTCGACAGCCGGACGATACCGCTGCCTGGCCATCTTGGCTTCCTGCTCCCGAATCTGCTCCATGTCGTCGAGGAACTTGAGGAACATGATCCAAGTGAGCATGGGCAGGCGATCCAGATCGCCGTTGAGCCCCTTGTCCTTCCGCATGATGTCGCGGGCGGACTTCATCAAAGCCCCAAGCTGCTGGGCCGTGGTCTGGGGAACATCAGCCTTCTTCGTTTTGCGAGGGCTCATTTGGACTTCCCCCACATCGCGTGTAGAGCCACGTCATATTCCGGGGGCAACTCCCGCGTACACCGGCGAGTTGGCGTCCATGATACACCCACCGACCGGAGTAGCCGCTTGAAATCAGACCATGCGAGTGTGTTGTCCTCGATACTCCGGGCTTGCTCAACGAAGAATCTGGTGCACCCAGGTTCCTTCTGTCGTGAGAGGATGGTGCTGTGCGGGTATACCGCCTTGACTCTTGTTCGCTTGGCATTGGTCCAGATTTGAACCACGGAATCCCCTTCTCTTGCCTCTGTCCTGAACCCGCTCTTGCCCGTCATGCGTATCCACGTCACATCCGAATCGCGGCTTTTCTTACGCGTTTCTGCCTTGGCCGTGCCTTTCTTGACAAGCTCCCGTTCGTCCTGATACCGATCTTCATCAAGAGGGTTGATGCTGACGATCCACGTTCTGGAATCGCGTGTTCTGACCTGCACCGGCTTCCGTCGGTGACCGCTCGCCTGTGGTCTTCTCTCCACTTCGATGGCCGAAATCCGCTGGATGAATCTTCGGTCCACTGGGGTCGCGCGCTTGGCAAGATCCTCTATGAGACCCCTGGCGCTCGATACGGCACTCGGAACATCCGTGATGATGGCCGCTTCTATCGTGCGTTCATCGGCGGAATTCCCCGACATGTTCCCTGAGCCAATGACGGCGATCCGGTCAAGGACAATGACTTTGGCGTGAAGCCCGGCCAGGGAATATACAGTCGCCCCTCGCTTCAACGCCTTGCCAAGGATGGCCGCCACTGTCTGACCGGAAGCGATCTGGCCGTCCGAAGCGTCGGTGACGAGGATATCTCCTTCCCCGAAAGATATTTCCTCACTGCTGACGTATGCAATAGCAGCAGCCTTTGCACTCCCTTGCTTCGCCAAGGCCCGGATTTCCTTCCAGAGGCCCTTACTGACTACTCGAATCATCCTGTCGGTACTCCCTTAACCGGTCGTCACGCGGCGTACAATAAAGCCTGTAGCCGGTTCACGGCGTCACTGAGTTTCTCCGGTCCTCCGAAGTATCCGGCGATCTCGATCACGTTGCCGTGATTGGAGATCGGGGGGACCTTGAGTATATCGGGCAGGCGGAACTGAGCAACGCCATGCTCGGCGTACTTTTCGAGGAGTTCATCGAGGATGGTCCTGGCCTGTGGCCCGTATTGCTCGAAGAACGCCTTCTGCTCTTGTTTGAGGCTGGTGGCCCGCTCCCGGCGGGTCCGCAAGGGGGCGCTGTAGGCGACGTGGCAGAGCAAATCGAACGGGTCTGCATCGGTCTGGCCGGTCACGTCGGCAAGCTGCTCGAAATCGATCCCACGGTCGGCCAAGGCGTCGATGATTTCAGAGCGCTGGACGGGATCGGCCCACTTCTCCCGGAGCTTGGCGGCCGAAGGATATAGGGTCCGCACCTTCTCGCCGGTATAGTCGGTGTACTTGACGACGCGGAGCTTATTGCCCTCGGAGTCAAGCTCGTAGACCAGATGAGCGGCAATCTCGACGTGGCCGCCGTCCACGTAGAACTTGCGATGGACCGCTTCCGGCGGCTCGATGATTTCGCCGGTTTCATCCGTCTCGTAGCTGACGAGTGTGGAGTCACCGCTGTCGAGGGGCTGCTCCTGCTGAATGATCTCCTCGCGGCGGACTTCACCGTTCTCGTCAATCTCCTGTTCGGTGACGAAGGCTGGATACCCGTCGAACTCAGGGTCGGCAAAGTGCCGAGTGGCGGAACCTGTGTAGTCCAGGATGTTGAAGTAGTACTTGTCGTAATCGTCGCGTACGCGCGTGCCCCGGCCGATGATCTGCTTGAACTCGGTCATGGCCCCGACCACTCGGGCGATAACGATATTCTTGCAGGTGGGGATATCGACGCCGGTCGTCAGCAGTTGCGATGTGGTCAGGATCACGGGGCTGACGGTCTCCAACTCCTGGAACCGGCTCAGATGCCCCCGGCCGATTTGACCTTCCTCGGCCGTAACGCGGCAGACGTAGTCGGCGTATTCCTTCGCCAGATCGGAATTGAGGTTGTTCAGTTCGCTGCGCATCTCGTCGGCGTGTTCCTGATCGACGCAGAAGACGATGGTCTTGGCGAACCGGCCGTTCTTCGCCATGAACTCGGCCAGGTGTCTGGCGATGGCCTTGGTGCGGGCCTTGAGGGCGACCTTGCGCTCGAAATCGGGCGTCTGGTATTCCTCGTCGGGGATTTCCCGGCCGTAGCGGTCAAGCTCGCCCTTGCTCGGCCGCCAACCGGCGGCATCGTAGTCGGTGACAACACGATGCACACGGTATGGAGCGAGAAAACCATCGTCGATGCCCTGCGCGAGACTGTACGTGTAGATCGGGTTGCCGAAATACTTGTATGTGTCGCGGTTGTCTTCGCGCAGCGGCGTAGCCGTCATGCCAAGCTGGTAGGCCGGCTCGAAATACTCCAAAATCTCCCGCCAGTTGCTCTCGTCCTTGGCGCTGCCCCGGTGGCACTCATCGATGATAATCAGGTCGAAGAAGTCCCGGCCAAACTCCTTGTAGAGGCCGGGGCGACACTTGTCCTTGGCGATCGCCTGATAGATCGCAAAGTACATTTCGCGGCTCTTGGTGATCTGGCCATTGGCGATCTTGTAGCGAGCGTCGCCGAAGGCAGCGAATATCTTGTCTTTGGGGTCATCGACGAGGAAGTTACGGTCCGACAGGTAGAGAATCTTGGGCCGGCGGTACTCGCCCATCCTATTCCACCGGGACGACCAGAGCTTCCAGCATATCTGGAAGGCGACCAGCGTCTTGCCCGTCCCCGTGGCCAGCGTGATGAGGATGCGGGGCTTGCCTTGGAGAATAGCCTGGACGGCCCGGTTGATGGCGATCTCCTGGTAGTACCGGGGCGTCTTGCCCGCGAGCGCAAAGGACGGCGTCAAGAGCCTGGTGGTGACGTCCGTGCCTATGCTCTGGGCCTGCGTTAGCCTGGACCATAGATCATCCGGCGTGGGAAATGCGGAAATCTGACGTTCTCGGCCCGTCAGGAAGTCGAACTCGACGATTCCTTCCCCGTTTGTGGAGTAGGCGAACTTCAGGTCCAGGATTTCGGCGTACTCCTTGGCCTGCTGTAATCCGTCGGTTGCCTTCTTGTAGTCTGCTTTGGCCTCGACGACGGCGATGGGGAAATCAGCGGTGTGACGGAGCAGGTAATCGGCTCGCTTCTGTTTCTTTCGGTGGACCTTGTTGCCGGATACTACGATTCGGCCGTCGGTGAAGGTCCTCTGCTCGGTGAATGAGTGCGGTTCCGTATCCCATCCGGCTTCGACAAGCCTGGGAACCACATACTTCCGACAGGTGTCAGCTTCGGTAGCCAAGCCTTCTGTCCCTCAGAGCACGGACATCCACGATCTGAATATGCACTTCGCTTAGGATTCCGCCGAATCCCAACAGTAGTATCGGCCAAAGCGGCCTCCGAATCCAGCAGTTCTTGGACCTTTTGGCCTGCATGCTGGCGTCGGTCATCGGAACAAAGGGCCAAGGGGGCGAGGGGAGGGTTCCTTCCCGAGTTGCGCGCACACCTTTTGGCCATCTGGAACAGCGTCTGCAACGGCCCGGATGTGGACGGCAAAACCAGAGGAGACTGGCATTTTTTCGCCACCGGTGGTCTCCACCGACCGCCGGCTTGCTGCCTTCTCCAGTGGGTCTGGCCTGATTCTGTACAGCTTTCCCGGCCTCTTCGACATCTTACATGCCCTCGAAAGGCCCTGTCGACCCCGGTTTTGTACACACTATGGACATACCGCGTACAAGAACCGCAGCGACACGATGCCCCCACCTTGGCCCCGAGGGCCTGTCCAGCCGGACCGACTGGCCCTGGTCGGTGTCCATGATCGGACGGGTTCTGCGGCGACGCATGTCACGGTGTTGACGAGCGACGATAATGGCTCTATTGTCGGTCTTACTATGAAACCGGAATCCAACACCATGCCATCATCATCACGCCGGGGGAGACCCCAGGGTCACGGTCGTCCGGACCGCATAGCACCCCCGGCTCCTTTCATGCGCGGAGGGCGGAGCATGAGCGCATCCGAAGACCCTGCCAAAGACCTCACGGCGAGAGCAAACGAAGTACACAGTTTGGTCCTGAACGATTCTTACGTTTTAGAGCGATTCAGGCAGGCGGACAGGTTGTTCTACAAGAAGCTGAAAGCCTGGTGGAAGGCGAACAACGCGTACGAGGCCGCGCTCGAACCGTTTGTTGAGAAGGTCTATGACTGCAATAGCGAACTTCGCCGGTGCGCAGCGCAGATGGCGAAACTTCACAAGCAAGGCTTGCACACATCACCCGAGTATGAGCATCTGGAAGAGGACAAGAGAAGCTGGATCAAAAAGAAGGCCAAGGCCGACAAGGAATTGGAGAAAGCCAAAGCTAAGGCCGAACTCCAAGACCCTGGGCCTTGTCCCATGACTTGGCTGGAACTGCCCCATTACGGGGACCTGCCCGCCAACAAGCGCGATCTCATGGAGTACATGTTCCCAGACGATAGGCCGGCGATGACGGAGGAGGCGGCGCGGCTGCGAGCCTATGTCCTCCTGACCATCCTCCACGACCATGCGCTCAAGGGCGGAGTCGTCCCCATCGCTGGGGACGATATCTGGCCGAGAAACGACGAAGACGTGCCAGAGGATTTCGCAGAGATACAGTGGAAGAGCATACAGGGTAATCCGTACGCGTGGTATCCCGCACTGGACGTGGCACGGGCGACCGTCGAAGAAGACCTATCAAACAAACCGCCAATGGGGGCGACCGCCACCTTGATCTACGAGAAGCTTCTCCAGTTGCCCAAGCACCGGGGCATGGATACGAACGCACTGCTGGACTGGCTTTCCGATGCCAAGGCAGCCAACAAGGAAAGTCGCGAGACCATCATCATAGACGATGGCACATTGCGAAAACACCTCAGGCAAATCGAGCCATACGGCCTTCAAAACAAGCCACGGGTTGGTTACTACCTGCGGTAGAACTTTCCGGTTATAGGCACGGTATGCGCCCTACGATTCCGACGAGTTCCATGCTGAAATGTCGGCATGGAAATCACGAAAAGTACCACAACACTCGTACCTCTCGGCGTGATGGCACGCCTCCTGCACGTGCCGTCGCGATGGCTCCGGGCCGAGGTCGCGGCTGGTCGGATTCCAGCATTACGGGCAGATAACCGACTCGTCTTCCGTCCGGACATCGTCCTTCCTCTCGTTGCGGAGCGAGCAAAAAGCGAAGCTGGCAGCGCAGAAGAGACATCGCCGACGGATCGAGAGGTGGACTCATGAGCCAGATCGAAGACTACATGGAGTACTTCGGGGGGCCGAGGCCCAACTGCTCGATCTGCGGTCATGGTCCAGCGGACGCGTTTTGGATGGCAGACATGGGGGACATCTTCGTCTGCCGCTGTTGTGCTACCGGAGTGTTCTCGAAGCTGCTGGCCGACACGATCGCAGACAAGATCAACTCTGAGCTGGGTGATCCACGCAAACAGATCGAGCAGGGCCTGGGAGAGTTTGAAAAGGAGTTCCATCGGGCCATCGCGACGGTTTTGTGTCGTAGGTTGGCGCAAATGTCGCCGACGGATCGGGAGGCCAGATGAATCCCACTCGCAACATCGTGCAAGAGTTCCCCCCGCACAAAGCCGACTTGCGGCATTTCGTCGAGATGATCTTGAAGCGCCACCAGCGCGACGGCGGTATTACGGAGATCCGCATCCTGTCGGATGTCGGCACGTTCTCGGGGTACTTTGACGCCCATCACGTTGACGAGCTGGTCAAGCAGATTGGGCCACTCCGTCGGGCCAAGGTCCCCTACGGCGTGCATCCGAGAATTGGCGAAGGCAACGTGTATTTCACCTTGCAGCCGGTGAATCCCGCCCTGCTGGCCCGGGGCGCCAACCGCTTTGTCAAAGCCAAGCGCGGCCAGGCAACAGGCGACGGCGACATCGTCGGCTACAGCATCTTCGCCGTGGATGTGGACCCCGTTCGACCGGCTGGAATCAGCGCGACGGATTCGGAAAAGCAGGGCGCCGCCCTCGTCGCCGAGTCCGTCCGGACCTGGCTGTCCGAGCGCGGGATCGAGTGCATCGCGGGCGACAGCGGCAACGGCTTCCACCTTCTCGTTCCTACGGTGACCTACACCGATGTGAACGACGCAGCGATGAAGGCCAAGGCCCTTCTGGCGTTGCTGGCAGAGAAGTTCAATACCGACGCCGCGACCATCGACACGACCGTGTACAACGCCTCCCGAATTTTCAAGCTCTACGGCACCCTGGCCATGAAAGGGGACGACGTCCCTGACCGGCCCTGGCGGTGGTCAAGCGTGGGACTCAACGGCCACGTGCCGGCGGACGTTGACCTGTTCAGCATCCTGGCCGACGAGATCGAGACTTACCTCGACCGGCCCACAGAGGCGATGCAGCCACCGCGAGATACGCAACCTGCGAAGAACGGAGATGCTTGGACCCGCGACGAGTCCATTCGGATTATCGAAGGTCTCTTGGTCGCCGGCGGATTCAGATTCGAGCGGCACGCGAAGAGCGGCCGCGAAATCTTTGTGTTTGAGAAATGCCCGGTTCACACCGACGATGACGGCCACGAATTCGAGTGCTGCATCACAGTCGAGGCGGATGGCCGGCTCGGCGCCAAGTGCCAGCACGACGCCAGTGTGCACTGGGACGCATTCCGCAACGCAATCCACTGGGACGCCAACATTCCCGATGTCCTGGACCGCGTCCGGCCGCGTCAACGATCCGCCCAAACCCATGAACCACGACCATCGCGACTGTTCAACCGGACCGATACCGGCAACGCGGAACGCCTGGCGGCACGGCACGGCAATGTTCTACGATACTGTTGTGATTCGGGGACATGGTTGCATTACGACGGCAAGCGATGGAACGCGCGTACCGGAGCGGTCGAGGCCCAGAGGCTGGCCATCGAGAGCGCCAGGAGCATCATGCAAGAAGCGGCGGCCCTCGACGATCCCGACCTCCGGAAAGCCCTTGCGAAGTGGTCGTTATCGTCCGAGTCGGCATCACGGATTGCAGCCGTACTTTCCATCGCCCAGAACCTCCCTCCCATCGCGGTGTACTCGACCGAGTTCGACACGGACCCGTATCTACTAAACTGCGACAACGGCACTGTAGACCTGCGTACGGGCAAGCTGCGACCCCATGACCGCGCCGACCTGATTACCAAATTCGCGCCCGTGGCGTATGATCCAAACGCACGCTCCAAAGTCTGGGAGGATCACCTCACCAAGGTGACTGGCGGCAACGAAGCCTTGACCGAGTTCCTCCAACAGGCCGCCGGATACTCCGCGACCGGCGACACGTCCGAGGAGGTGCTGTTTCTGGTACACGGACCTACCGCCGGCGGCAAGACCACGACGATCGAGACCCTCAAGGCGGCCCTGGGTGACTACGCCCAGACCGCCGACTTCGAGACTTTCCTAAAGCGAAATTCCGGCGGCGGCGTCCGGAATGATATCGCCGGTCTGGCCGGAGCACGGATGGTCGTATCCGTCGAAGTCGATGAAGGCAAGGAACTGGCCGAGGGGTTGGTCAAACTAATCACGGGTGGCGACACCGTCAAGGCTCGATTCCTATACAAGGAAGCCTTCGAGTTCAAGCCACAATGCAAGTTGTGGCTCGTCTGCAACGACGCTCCAAGGGCTCGCGACACCGATGATGCCCTGTGGCGGCGCATCCTGCGCGTACCCTTTGACTACACGATCCCAAAGGCCGAGCGCGATCCCATGGTCAAGAAGACGCTCAAAGACCCGGCAACGCTCCCGGCCATTCTGGCCTGGATCGTCCAGGGAGCTTTGAAGTGGAAATCCACCGGGTTGGTGGTCCCCAGGGCCGTCGAGGATGCGACCGCGCAACTACGAGACGATCAAGATCCGCTCCACGAGTTTCTTGAAGATGTCTGCGAGTTCGACGCCAGGGCGTTCGTTCCCGTCTGCGAGATGCGCCGGGCCTATGAGCAGCACGCTGAGGAGGAGGGCATTCGATACCCGCTGGGGCCACAAGAGTTCAACAAGCGACTGGAGGCTCGCGGCTGTGAGCGAAAGACCCACCGGTACTTCAATGACATAGGCACGGAGATCCCGGGCAAGTGCTGGCTGGGCGTGACCCTTTTAGCCAAACCGAGGTACGATAAAAGCCGACACAATTACTCCGTTTTGTAACCGAAAGGAGGCTGGCAATGACTCGGATTTGCCATTCTGACTGGCTGGTCGGGCTTCCTGTCGATGGAGCTTGTAACCGTTTTGAAACCGCGTTCTTGACCCCAAGAACCGCGTTGTTACCGTTTGCAACCGCTCTTTGCATAACTTTCGTCATTATTTTCTCACGAAGGGAAGTTATAGAAAAAGCGGTTACATGGTTACAAACCGGTTACAGGAAGGTGAAACCCCGACCTGCTGCATCTCCGAATGGCAAGAAGACCACTTCCGATCTGGTCAAGGAGAACCATCTATGAATGACCCTGAGAATCACCCCAAGATCATCAACCTGGGAGACATGCCGCCCGCAGACCCCGAGCGGCGTCGTGCCGTGGAGTCCGCCTATCGTCGCGGCGTTGCCCACGCGTTCAACCTGGCCGGCGATCTGGTCCACGACGGCGCGACCGCTGATGACCTGGATATCTTGACCGACCTCGCCATGGATTGGACGCTCGGCCATCGCAAGAACGTCTGCGTACCAGAGGACCTGGTCGAGGAATGGCGCAAAGGCGAGCGCGGCAAAACGGGCCTCGATCCAAGAACTCTGTAAGGAGAATTGACCGATGAATAGCACAGTAATTGACAGGCAAAGCCACGACCCTGATGACTACGCCCAGATCATCCCGGCTGCGGGGTGGTATGCGGAGTTCCGCGACGACGAAAATGGTGGCGTGTTCATCGATCCGCTCGTGGCCTGGGCCTTGACTCATATTGGCAACGTGGTCGGCCTCGTGGCCGCTGGAAGCATGGTCGGGGACTGCACAGATGCTGCCAATTTCCTTCGGTACGTACACGAGCGGGACCTTGACCGTGGTCGTGGCTCGAAAGAGCAGAGCAAGTAAAGAGGGGGCATTGTGATTCGAGTAGAGCGAAATCCATCAACCAACGAACCGGCTGTCCCTCGCCTGGCCCTGCGTCCGCGCGATGCGGCGGTCGCCCTGGGGATCGGCGAGCGAACGCTTTGGCAGATGACCAAAGACGGTGATGTCCCGCACGTCAGGATTGGCAAGCTCGTCGTCTATCCGGTATACTCACTGCAACGCTGGTTAGAGGAAAAAGCCGCAGCAGCCGAAGCAAAGAAGGACGAGGACAATGGCAAGTCTCATATCTGACCCCAACGGGCGTAAGCGAATCCAATTCACTGGCCGCGACAAGGCTCGACGCACACTGCGTCTGGGCAAGTGCAGCCAACGCCAGGCCGAGGCAATCAAGGTCCGGGTCGAGCAGTTGGTCCTGACGAGCACCGGCGCGGCCAACGTCGTTGACGCCGACACCGTGACGTGGCTGTCCGCCCTGGACGATGCGATGTATGGCAAGCTCGCTGCCGTTGGTCTGGTCGATCCACGAGAAGGCGACCGCAAGACCACCCTGGGGCCGTTCATCCAGAACTACATCGACAGCCGGGTGGATTTGAAGCACCGGACGAAGTGGATGTTGCGGCAGGCACAGCGCAGCCTGATCGCCTACTTCGGCGCGGACAAGGCTCTGCGAGACATCAATGAAGCGGACGCCGAACTCTGGCGCTTGTCGATGGTGCAGGAAGGTCTGGCCGACGCGACCATCCGTAAGCGCTGCCAGCACGCCAAACAGTTCCTCGCCAGAGCCATGAAGGCCAAGCTCGTAGATATGAATCCCTTTGCCCCCCTGCCGTCGTCATCGAAACCCAACCCGGAGCGGATGGTGTTCGTCTCGCAGGCCGACATCGAGAAGGTGATTGCCTGCTGTCCCGATGTCCAGTGGAAGCTGATCTTCGCCCTGGCGCGGTATGGGGGCCTACGATGCCCGTCCGAGGTTCTGTCCCTACAGTGGCAGGATATCAACTGGGAAGCGGGTCGAATGCTGGTACGGTCAGTCAAGACTGAGCACCACGAAGGCAAGGAATCGCGGCTTGTGCCGATCTTCGGAGAGCTGCGCCCCTACCTGCTGGCGGCCTTCGAGGAGGCCGAGCCGGGCGACACGTACTGCATCACCCGCTATCGGCAGGACAATGCGAACCTGCGAACGCAGGCACATCGGATCATCCGGCGGGCGGGTCTAAAGCCCTGGCCCCGAACCTTCCAGAACCTCAGATCGTCCAGGGAAACCGAACTGACCGAGACATTCCCGCTTCACGTCGTCACCGCTTGGATCGGCAATTCGGCTTTGATCGCGTCGAAGCACTACCTGCAAGTGACCGACGAACACTTTGAGCGGGCCATTCAAGACATGCGAAAGCCGGAATTGACCACCCCAGAAGCGGCGCAAAATCCGACGCACATGATGCACGCGACGCAAATTCCGACGTCGCCAACTGCCGCCTCATGTCGCCACACGCCGCAAGAAAACCGCACTGGCGCCCCCGAAAACGATGACAGGCGACTTCTCGCGATATGTGGCGACACCCTGCGAGAATCACCTATAGCCCCAAGGGGATTCGAACCCCTGTCGCCGGGTTGAAAACCCGGTGTCCTAGACCTGCCTAGACGATGGGGCCAGCCGTGTTACATGCTTATGGCTTCAACGGGGCACGCGTCGATGCAAGCCCCGCAATCGATGCAGGAATCCGCGTCAACGACTGCTTTGCCATCCGCCATGCTGATCGCATTGCTGGGGCACTCCTCGACGCACGACTCACAACCGGTGCACTTCGCCTTATCCACTTCTGCCGGCATGTATTTACCCTTTCAAATAGGACTCAAATCACGATTGAGAAAGCACGGGATCATAACGCATTGCCGGCGCGATTACAAACCAAAATCTTCGCCAAAAAAATCGTCAGTAGACGGACCTCGGTCCCCGCAGGCAAGGCGTCGGTCTTCCAGGCCGGCCTGTGCAGTTACGCCGGGAAGCCTTGGAGGGTTCTTACCCCAAACCCCCATTGGGTCCCGGCCGAGAGTTGGGCAACGAGAAGGCGTCTGGGCGATCAGTTGGACAGAGCCGGCAGACCCGGCGACCATCCGGATCCGAGCGGGATTCTGGGCCTGCGAGCCTCGCGCGCCGCCGCGGCCATCGCCCTGACCAGATCGCTTGGGTCCGACTGGGCCATCCAGTCGAGGACCCTGTCGAACTCCTCGCCCTGAGTAGTGCCCAGAAGGTAGATCGCCATCATACGGACGGGCCATTGGCGACGATTGAGGTTCTTACCCACGGCCGCCGCCAGATCGGAATCGAGCGACATTGAGAGAAGGTCGGCCATCGCATTGACCTTCACAGGCCAGTCACTATCGTTCGGGCTCAACAGCAGTCCCGTCTCCTCCAGGAGGGCCGATCGCAACAGATTGGGCAGCCACGCGGCATACCGATAGGGATAGAGCGCGCCGTGCTGGGCCATTGCGTGCTGCTCTTTGAGCAGACCAGTGAACAATTGAGACGTGCGAATCTTCTGGGCCTCCAGGCCCGAAGAGAGACAGTCCATTCGACTGCGGACATAGGCGGCGGTGACATCGATCTTCGGACGCCGAACCGAGATCGTCATCGGTTCCAGCCCGGCGATCCCGCTGCGCACCTGGCCTTCCGGTGTCGTCACCGGGTCCAGATACAGGGTGAACTCGACGTCGAGGTTCGCCTGAGGATATGCCAGCAGGATCTGCTGAAGCGCCCCGACGGACAGAGGTACCGAGGCGCTCAGATTGCGGCCCGGGGGCACCGTCAGTGCGGTGCGAATCGCCTGAGAGACGAGGGCGGGAACCTGTCTTTGGATGTCACCCCCGATGCGGGCATCCACGCGAATCTGGCCGGTGAACAGGCCATTCTCCGTGACCACAAGAGGCTCGACGCCCTTGTTCACGATCGCCACGGTGGCCTCAATGTCCGTGCCGTAGGACAACTCGCTGCCGTGGACGTTGAACTGCGCCTCGATCCGGCCGGCCGGTGGCAGGAAGGACGGAACGACCGTCTGCCCGACGTTCTGCTGGAGGTAGGTGGTCATCGCGACCGGATCGACGGGCGGGACATACCGGCCTTCGATGGTCGTGAGCATCTCTCTGGCCCGTTCGGCAGCGAGCGATCCGGGGTCCTTCGCGATCGCCGATCGGAGCGTCGAAATGGCGCCGGCCCTGTCCTGCTCGACCAGTTGAACCTGGGCCTGCACGAGATCGGCGATCTGGTTGCGTTCGATCGATTGCAGTACGGGCTTGGCCCACTCCAGTTGGCCGTTCATGCTCAGTGCGTAGGCCAGCAGCGCCCCGGCAGCCGGCGAGGCTGGCTCGGCCGAATAGCTTTTGTTGGCCCAGTCCAGCGCCTTGACAGGATTCGGGTCGCCGAAACAGTAGTACCAGGCAAGGTCCCCGGCGGCCAACGGACGTGCCAGGATGACGCCGCCGGACTGACCCGGCCCCAGCGTCAGCAGCCGCTCGGCGGTCTGCTCGATCTGGGCAAACAGCCGTCGGGCCTCCTGCTCGTTTCCCATCCGGGCGGCTGCTCTTGCCGCAGTGGCCTCCAACATGATATCGAACTGTCCCTGCCGCCGGACGCTCTCGGCAATCTGGAGGCACACGCCCCTGCCACCTTCGGTGTTGTAGCAGGCCGTCGCCCACGGCAGATAGATATCGGCCGGCAGCGACTGGCTCGGGAACAGGTATCGGAACAGTTCGGCGCTGGATCGATGGGCCTCCGCGGCCAGTTCATGGAGCCCCAGCCGGCCTGCATACAGCGCGAAGTTCCGGACGGCCTCGAGGTCCAGCGGTTTCTCACGGAAGACCAGCCTGAGGTGTTCGAGATAGGCGGCCGGACCGATCTCATTCGGCGCGACTTCCGCCAACTTTGCGAATGCCACGGCATTGTACTTGTTGCTGTTGTAGGCCTGGACGAAGTAGAACCTCGCCCGCTGCCCGTCGCCCTTCTGCTGCATGATCAAGCCGAGGGCTGTCGCCAGTTCCGAATCGACCGCCGCGTTCTTGTTGCCGATCCGCCGGACCAACTCTTCCAGAAGCTTCTGCCGAGCCTCGTGACTGCCCTGGCGACCCAGAAGATACCGAATGGCATCGGCCACCACCGCGCGGTCGGCCCGTTCGTCCACATAGTCCTGTAATGCGGCCAACACCTGGACCGAGTAGTCCTTCGCGGTCGATCGCGTTGCCAGTCTCAGCAAGAGGGGCTCGACGTCCCTGGCCTGTGGGTCCAGCCATTTGGCGGCGATCAGCAGGACAATCGCCTGATCGATCGTGGACTGGCCCGGGTCCTCGGCCTGTATCCGCTCTCGGGCGATCTGCACGAATCGCGCTGCTGCCGATGGCGACTGGAGCCTGTCGAACGTGTCGGCCGGGCGCGCCGGCGTCGCTGGGGCGACGCCCTGCCACGGCGCGGTCTGCGCGCGGAGAGCCGTCGCGAACAGAGCCACGCTGAGCAGCGCCACGATCGACTTGTCCTTGAGCATTCACTTCTCCTTGAAGGCATGGAACAGGCCTTGAGTCAATAGGGTATTTCGGGCGACGGCGGCATCGGCTTTAGATGTTATCGCCACAAGGGCAGACGATTTCCCTCTGTCTTCGACAAATAGCAGTCCGATAAGTTCCACGCGGAGACATCGCGCGATCGGGGTGCCTGGTCTGCCATCGAGCGTCAGTCTCTGGGCCGGCGGCCGCCGATCAGCAGCGAGAGCATCTCCATGCCCCAGAGCCTGGCGACCAGCAGATAGGTGCCGGCGGCAACGGGAACGGCCACGGACAACTGAAGCGCCACCCCGTGGTATCGCATCGCGTACAACACGGCCAGGAGGACCACCTCCATGCAAATTGTCGCTCCGATCGTCTCGAGAACGGCCCGCCGCATCCCTGTACGGATTTCCGGACCGAATCGACGGCGCAGGATCGTTGCAAGGATTCCTACCTGAAGATACGAGCAGATGGCGGTCGAGGCAGCCAGCCCGCCGGCGCCGAGGAACCAGACCAGCGTCAGATTCAGACAGACGTTCACCAGCACCGCGACCGCCGCGCTCTTGGCGGGCACGCTTGACTCCTGAAGCGAGTAGAATACCCGCGTCAGAACCTGCTGGGCGATGTACCCGCCGAGCCCGAGGACGTAGAAGGCCAGGGTGAACGTAGTCCCGATGGTGTCAGCGGAGCTGAATTCCCCTCGCTCGAAGATCAGCCCGACGAGGGGCTCGCCGACCAGCAGCAGGCCGACGGTGGCGGGCAGCGCAATGAACACGGAGCATCGCAGCCCTCGGGAGACCGTCCGGCACAACGACGTGAAGTCCTTGCGAGCCGCGTCGGAACTGAGCACGGGGAAGATGGCCGTGGCCAGGGAGATTCCGAAGACGCCGAGAGGGAATTGATAGAGCCGTTGCGCGTAAAACAGTTGCGAGACAGCCCCTTCCCACATGGGGTACGCGATCCGGCGCCCAAAGAGCTCGAAGAACTGCCCTTTCTCCGCGGAGCCCGAGAGCCACAGTGCCACAAAGTTGTCGGCCAGGGTGTTGATCTGCGTTGCGGTCAGGCCCAGCACCATCGGCCCCATCAGGATGAGCACCCGGCGAAACGCCGGCGATCGGATGTCCCACGCCGGCCACAGAGGCACGCCGCAGGATCGAAGCGGCGGGATGTGGATGCCCAGTTGAACGATTCCCGTCAACAGAACGGCTCCGGCCGCCAGGAAGACCTGCGTTCGCGGAGGGACCTTCAAGACCCACCCGCCGAAACACAGGGCGACAATCAGCAGCACATTCAAGACCACCGAGGCGGCCGCCGGAGCTGCGAAGTGTCTGTGCGTGTTCAGAATGCCGCCCAGGATCGCCACCGTGCAGATGAGGGTCATGTAGGGCAACATGACGCCGGTGAGATGCAGCTTCAGCCGGGTCGCTTCATGATCCGAAAGCGCATACAGGATCCAGATCAACGCCTCCCCCGCAACCACGATCGCCGTCAGGATGACGAACACCACGGTCGTCGCGGTCATGGCCAGCCGGTCGGCCCGGTAACGGTCCTTTTCCAGTTCCTGACTGTAGATAGGGATCAGCGACGAGGAGGCAGCGCCCTCTCCGAAGAGCCGCCGCGCAAGATTGGGAATCATGAAGGCGATGACCCATCCGTCCATGACGCCGCTGGCGCCCAGGAAGAAGGCGAAGACCATGTCGCGAAGCATGCCGAGGACCCGGCTGACGACGGTCAGCACCACGATTTGCCGAAACCCTTTGATCAAGTGCATCCTCCTTGAATTGCGGGCCCCCCTCAGAGCGGCCGGGCTACGCCTCGATTCCCTTGCGCGGCGCGACGCTGAACGGTCGGCACCGACCCACGTTGTTCAGAAGACCAACCGCCATCATATTCACCAGCAGGCTGGAGCCCCCGTAGCTGACGAACGGCAGGGTCAGCCCGGTGATCGGCATCAGCCCAAGCGTCATGCCGACGTTGGTGGCGACCTCGACGACAAACATGGCGACGATGCCCATGGCCATCAGCCGGCCGAACGGGTCGGTGTTGTGGACCGCGATCTCCAGGCCGCACATGACAAGAAGCACATACAGCAGCAGAAATCCGAGGCAACCGATGAAACCCGACTGATGGGCGATGATCGAAAAGATGAAGTCGTTGTGCCGTTCCGGGAGAAAGTCGTACTTGATGAACGGCCCCTGGCCGTAGCCGGCGCCGCTCCAGCCACCCGAAGCGACCGCGAACTTGGACCGGACCAGGTGGTAGCCCCATTCGTTTCGCCAACTCCGCTCGGTGAACTTGCCTCCGACCAGAAGCCTGCCCAGCGCCGGGCTCTTTTCAGCCTTCTGGCGAACCCACTGGCTTTGGAGCAGTACGCTGCTGATGCGTATCCGCTGGTACGGGCGGAGCATGAACCACATCAGCGGGCTGACGACCACCGCCAGCAGTACGATCATCGCCAAATGCTTGATCCGGGCCCCGGCCACGAACAGCATCGTGAAGAACACCGGCATCATCAGCATGACCGTGCCCAGATCGGGTTCGAGCAGGATCAGCACCATCGGAAGCAGCGTCAGGGCAAACGGCCCGACCAGGGCCCGGAAGCGGCTGTAATTGCTCCGGTAGCGAAGATACCACGCCAGCGCCAGGATGTAGGCCAGCTTGCAAAACTCCGACGGCTGGATCGCCGGCAGCGAATGCGAGCCGATTTTGAGCACAATCCATCGATGAGCCCCCCCTCGCAGGGGCACGAACGGCAGCGAGACGTATTTGCCCACGAGAATCACCACCAGCAAGACCACGGTGAGGCCGTAGATCCAGTGGCTGACAGCTCCGAGGCGGCGATAGTTCACCAGGTTGGCGGCCACCAGGCCCCCCAGGCCGACGAAAGCGAAGACCAGTTGCTTCTTCCAGTATCCGGCCAGATCCGCCGCATCGCTGGTCGGACTGGGCTCCTCGGGATGGCCGACGACATAGATCGTCGCAATCCCGACCGCCACCAGGGCAATCATACTGGCAAGCAGGCAGATCCGGACAGGTAAGAGCCGCCCTTTCAAGAAATTATGCATGCCCTCAGGATACCACAGCAACCCATGCGACGTACAGTAGGCGCAAGCGAAATGGCTGCGGATATGCCCGACAGATCGGCCCTGCAGAGGCCTCGAACAGGTCAGATTTCCGCCTTTTGATCTTGATTTTGGCCGTGGTTTCTGGTAGGCTACAAGAGGCCTTGGAGGCGTTATGCACTGGTGCTGAGACCCTGTCTGGGCACCCAAAAACGTCAAGCGGCGGGAAAGGAGGAGCCGAAGGGCGAAGAGCTTGTTGTTGCCGGCTTTGCCTGCAAGTCGGGTCTACACCATCGCGACCGACGGCGGTGTGGATATTTCAGGTGAGGGCCATTCTCCCTCTGCAGGACTACGAAGAAGAGAAGAGAAACGGACACGACCAAAACCAAGATGCAGCGGGATGTGTCATTCCGCGAAGAAGAGAAGAGAAAGGAAGGGTTGCTCATGAAGAGGCTGAGTGTGCTGCTGGCCGTGCTGGTTCTCGCCGGCCCGACCTTGGCGGCCGTGAGGATCATTGTCGAGCCCGACGGAAACACAGCGGCGATCAAATACGAAACGGACGGGGAGAAAGTCCGGGCCTTTGCCCTGGATATCACGGTCGATGCCGGGACCATCGTCGGCATCTCCGACTTCATTCGCGGCGAAAGCACAGCGGAGAAACCCGGTTATGGCATCTTCCCGGCGAACTTCAGCCGGTACATCACTGTGGACGCCGATACCGGTGAGGTCGCCGCCTGGGACATCGATGACTATACCCCGGTGGCCGATCCCTGCGATCCCGGCGCTCTGGGCGGACTCGGCACCGATGGAATCACCATCGAGATGGGCGCCCTGTACTATCCGGCCAACGACAACTCGCCCAACGCACCGGGCGACAGCGGCACGCTGTGCCGCCTGACGCTCAGCACGACGGCCAACGTGACCGTGAGCCTGAACGAGATTCGCGGCGGCGTTGTCCTGACAGATCCGGACGTCGCAGCAACTGTGGACCTGATCCAGGCCTCGGCCCTGACCGTCACCACCGCGAGCAATGGTGATCTGCTCGCCTCCAGCCATCCGGACTACGCCGAGTGGGTTGCCGTCGGCAAGCCGGCCTGCTGGGCCTACCCGAGACAGTGTCACGGTGACGCCGACGGCGTGGCCGATGGCGATGCCAGCACCGGCTATTACTACGTTGGACCACGGGATCTCGATGTCCTGGTCGCGGCCTGGCAGGTCAAAGAGCCGCCCTTCGGGCCGGGAATTGCCTCGATCGAAAACGGCATCTGCGCCGATTTCGCTCGCGACAAGGAAGGCGACGAAGCGACCGGCTTCTACCGTGTCGGCATGACCGATCTGAACCGCCTCGTGGCGAACTGGCTGGTCAAGGAAGCGCCGCACGGCTCCGGCGTGCGCGGCGACTGTGGCGGCGGCCTGGTGCCGTAGCCAATCGGATTGACCTTACAACTTGGCTGAACGCACATCAAGGGCAAGTCCTCTCGAAGGGCTTGCCTTTTTCTATGGCCTTGTCGCCAACGGGGCCGTGCGATATGCTCGAAGTGCGTATTCGCTCGTCCGTTCAAGAGTGGAGCCTATGAAACACCGCATATGCATCATCGTTTGCCTGACGACAGCCATACTGCCAATGGGTTGCCACGGCCCTGCGACGCTGCGGCAAGACGCCGTGAGCGTCATGATCCAGGGCGAAGGCGAATTCCCGCCCGAGTTGGCCGGTACGTGGAAGGCGAATCGCGAGGGATGGGAAATGGTAATCGAACCGGACGGACGCGTCGCCTCGGCGGTCATCAGCCTCGGCCGGGTCCGCATCATACCCGGAAAGAGCCAGACCCTCGCGACCCAGGGAGGAGGCGAGGGGCTTTTCGAACCCGGTCCCTGGACCGTCCACTATGACCCGAAAACAAACGATCTGATCGTGAAGATCGTTATGAGTCACATCCGCATTGAAATGGCCGAGGCAGTCCTGGAAGGCACCGGCGTGGACACCTTCGCCGGACCGATCTCGGCGGCCGACGGCGTCTGGCAGGCGCAGTGGACGAATTTCAGCCGCTACCTCCTTCACAGGCCCGATGGCTCGGTCTCGGAACTGGCGACCGACGAAACCTATGGCGAAACGATCGCACTGCCGTTCGAGAGGCTCTCGGCGCCATAGGGAGCTCAACGGCGCTGCTTGACCCTCTGGTACTCCAGGAAATCCACGTACGCTCCGACCTGAAGCGCAACGTCGCGCCGCCCCAGTTTCTTCAGCACCGCAACGTGCTTTCTCGCCACCTCAATGGCCTGGTCGTAGCGTTGCTGGCGTTCGAGCGTCTGGGCCAGCTTCTCATAGAATGCCAGATTGTCGGGCTCCAGGGCCATTGCCCGATCGAACGCCTCGGCCGCCCCCTCGAGGTCTCCCGCCAACACGAGCGTGTCCGCGAGCCGTTCCCAGCAGACCACGGAGTTGGGGTTCTTCTGAAGATCGACACGAAACCATCCAGCCGCCTCGGCCAGGTGCGTTCGCGCCTCCGTCTTGCGGCCCATCTGCCCGAGCACGATTCCCAGATTCATATGGGCGGTGGCGATCGCCATCGTCTGCTGGCCCGCCTCGTTCGCCTGGGCGACGGCGTTTTGAAAGGCCTCCGCCGCCCCCTGCAAATCCTCCTGAGCCAGCCTCATTTCCCCAACGCGGCTCCAGGCCTCGGTTGCCATCGACGGACTAAGTTCCGCTGCCTGACAATAGCGTAATGCGCTGCGTTCATATTGCTGGGCGACCCGAAGCCTTCCGGCCTCCCGACAGGATCTGTGGGCCAGTCTCTGCCTGGCAACCTCCGGCGTCACGAACGCCAGAAGCTCCTCCACCGGGGCATAGTCATCGGTCAGCACCAGAGGCCCGCCGACTGCCTTGAGAGCGGCAAACTGCAGCTCGTCGAATCGTTCGAACTCCAGATGCTCATCGAAATCCCGCAGATACCCCACCGCATCGAACGCACGCTGTGCCGCGACGACAACGAAAGCACTCCACGTCGCCCGCGGCCCGACCTGATCGGCAACCACGCAGACGTGTGCAAACGTCTGCTCCAACGTGGCGACCACGGCGCCCAGGAAGCGCCCCCCGCCGGGCGCGTCGATGACGTGCAGCATGTAGACGCCGTCACCGGCCAAAAGGGTCGCGATCTTCTCGTTGAACTGCTGCGTGACCAGCGGGACCGGGATCGTGCCGTCACGAACCATGTCGGCATAGATGAAATCGTACAGTCCCTCCGGCTCGCTCGCATCCCGTCGGCTCGACAGAGACTCCACGTAGTATCGCGCCTCGACGTGGACGACCTCGATCGCCGCTTCCTCCTCCAGATCGAACGCCTCTCTTGCCGCCTGTGTCACACCAGGATCGATCTCGATCACCCGCACGAGGCCCTGGGGCCACGAGGCCTTGAGATATCGTGGGAAGGCATAGCCTCCACTGCCGATGACCAGCATCGACGGATCGCTTCTGTCCGCAGCCAGGCCGCGTGTCAATCCGGCGCAAACCTCCGTGTGGAACTGGTGCAGACGTGTCGATTCGCCGACCACAATCTCGCCTCGTCGCCGCGAGTCCTGCCAGAACGCGCGTCGATCCGGCCGATCGGAGACCCGCCGGACGGCGAGGTGGCCGTACGTCGTCTCCCTCTCATAGAGGAGACTCGGATCGCTCGCCTCGCGCAGCGCCGCTCCCTCGCCGGCCTCGCGCGCCCATTCGGCCGGGGCCATCCCCATCACCGCCAGGGTCGCGAAAACCATCGCCCACAGGTACAATGCCCAGCAACTCGTCCAGTACAATAGCGCCATGCCCAGCAAGGTGGCGCCGATGAGCCAGATCATCGCGATGCACCCATAGGCTGGGATCAGGTAGAATCCCGTCGCAAACGTTCCCGAAACCGCTCCAGCCGCCCCCCATGCGCAGAGGCTTCCGGCGGCGCGCCCAAAGGTCGACACGCGGCCGGCCGTCATCGCGGCCGTCACCGGGACGATCGCGCCCAGCAACAACAACGGGACAAGCAACAGAAAGGCCACATGCACGAAGATATGGACCGGCCAGCTCAGCCCCCACAGCCACAGCCATCGGTTCGCCAGGGTGTTGAGCACAATGACCGCCACGCATGCCGCCGAGGAAAGACCGAACAGAACGGCCAGGCCCCGGCGGGGATGATAACGGTCTATCATGCGTCCCCCGGCGTAGCTGCCGAGGGCCATTGCCCCAAGACCGATGCCGACAATCGAAGTCCACGTATACAGCGAAGCGCCCAGGCTGCCGGCCACAAGCCGTGCCACGACCAATCCCAAGGCCATGATGACGCCCCCCAGGAGAAAAGCCGTCACGCTCGGGACAAGAGCACCCAGAACATCCCTGAGTTTGCCCATCTTCTTTGTTCCTCATCCGTCGGAGCAAATATTTGAATATCGCAGAGTGGCAGAATGCCGGCACAACCGACTCAGAAATCGAAATATCGGACGCCGCCGTCGTCGACGCCGGGCCAATCCAGGCGAATGGTCTGCGTGGCGGGTTGGTAGATCCATCCGTGCTTGCCCGTAGCCTCCGTCGGAAATGGCTCGTTGTTCCCGATCATGCGAATCGTGCGGAGATTGTTGAATGGATTCTCCGGGACGCGTCGCATATAGCGTTCCTGAACGACGGTCTGGTCGTCAAAATACGTTTCATCCAGGGCACCGTTGCGATTGTCGTTCTCGTATCCGGGTGGAACGCCTCGGTGATTGGCGGCGTAGAGTTCGATCGTGCTGCGCAACACCCGCAGATTGTCCTTCGCAGCGACCGTCTTGGCATCGGTCGCCTGGGTCTGCACGTGCGGCACAACGAGGGCGGCCAGGATGCCGATGATGCACCCCACGATCACCAACTCGACAACGGATAGTCCATTTCTCATTGCCTGCGCCGCAATCCAACCCGTACGCTACCCATCCACAATCCGACTTTCATAACTGTATCGGCTTTCCTGTCAGGCGACTTGACCGGATCGGCCGGGTTATCGGACGCGCCGGCGTCGCTACGGCCGAACTTCCAGAATCAGCCGCCGATAACTGTATAAACTCGGCCGCCCGTTGTCCACAACCTCCAAAATCAGGTGGATCGTTCCGGTGGCATCCCCCTGCGGAACGATCAGGACGGCCTGCGGCGTCGCGTATTTCTCGATTTCGACATGCCCCCGATACGTGCCGGCCTCCGGATACACGAACCAGCGATAGGCAAGATTGTCGCCGTCCGGGTCGCGCGTCCCAGTGGCATCGAGCGCGACGCTCTGTCCCGGCCGGACCGTCATATGCACCACCGCCTTGCTCCCGTCGCCGGCAACGACGACCACCGGATTGTGGTTGGCCTTCGCGAAGCTCTCGGCCACGCACCAGTCCATCCGCGCCGCAAAATCGTGCTGGTAGGCGCGACGCCACCGCCAGATGGTGGCCTGGGCCGTCGTATACTCGATTCCATTGTCGGCGACAACCGTGTCCTGGCAGCCTTCGGCATTCGTCCAGATCGGGCGCGTCTCGCCGTAACAGGCATACAGCACATAGCGCCCCGCCCATCCGCCGTACGCCGGACTGACTTCGCTGCCCAACCCGTTTGCGATCAGGTGGAAAAACGAGGGCGTGTCGCCTTCCATGATGTACGCCAGTTTCGGATACAGAGCGCCGAGAGGCCCGTGGTCCCGGATGATGTTCGCCTCCAGCCACGGATTGTCCACCAGGTCGAACGCATGCATCGGTCCGTTCTTGTAACGGCGGTCGCCCGAGATGCCGGTCCACGTCGCCTTGTAGTACTCGCGGTAGTCCACCGTACTGGGCGTTACAATGTAGAAAAGTGTCGGGAACGTCGCGCGCAGCCAGGGGCCGGAGTCATCCTGGTCCGAAATCGTATAGATGCGCAGCTTCGATACAAAGGCGGCCAGTTCCGCCTCCGTGCGGGTGTTCCTCACGTCCCACAGCGCCTGCGCCAGGCAATTGGCCCCGCCCCAGACGCTGATCCAGACCGGACGCGGATCAGGCCGATCCACGACCTCGATGATGTGACGAGAACCTTCGGAGTCCCGCCCCGCGCCGACGCCCGCCATGCCGAAGGCAGGACGCCCCGCCTTGGTGACACTCGTGAGATGCTCGGCCGTGGGATAGCCCGGCGCGTGTTGGAGCAGATTCTCCCGCACCTGGCCGAAGGCCTCGACGCGCTCGCGAATCTTCTCGGGGCGCACCTTGTCGCGCAACCAGACCGACGTCGTCGCAATCAGGCCCTCAACGTCGTACTCGTTCGAGTAGACAAGGAACCGAACCATCGACTGCTCGTCGTCGGGTTCATTAGTGATGTCCGTAAGGACAACAACACGCGGCTTGCGACGCGGCTCCAGACGCATCTCCTCTGCTGCGGCGGCCGCCGTCGCCAGCAGCAGCAGCAGCAGGACAACGTCTATCCATCCCATGACGGTACGATCGCTCGATCGTTGCGTTTGCATCTGTCCGCTCCATTCTTCTCTGTATGGGTCACGATGCACCACAGCGTTATGCGGCCATAGAATCGCGCTGCCGGCCGTCGCCCCGTGGTCGTCGGCGCTTCACAGGACCGACAGGCACCTTCCTTTTACCCTACGGGGCCGCCCAAGGCAATAGACAGCCACAAAGCTCCCATCTTGCCCGTTCTCCCACAGCGTTTCGCCTACCCTCCATCTCCAGTCGTTGCGCCCGGCAATTGGTGACATTCGCGCCCCTTCCGACGTACCCGTGGCGGCAAAAGGTTTGCATTCGGCGGGACCATTTCCTATGCTGGCGTAGAACCGATGGGGTCGAACCGGGAACATCCGGCGTGAGCGAAGATCACGCGAACACAGACACCTCCGGATGCGTGGTATGTGTGTCCTGCGGCGCGACAACGAGCCTGTCTTCTTCTTCGCCCGCGGCATAGTGCGCCCAACGCAAACGACCGATGTCAGGAATGCGGCAAGACCATGATTGTGGACAACGACGGCAGACAACGTGTGGTAATCGACAACGTGCGTCCCCAGGTTGACGGAGGACGCTTTCCGATCAAGCGATCGCTCGGCGAGACGGTGGTCGTGAAGGCCGACGTCTTTGCCGATGGGCATGACCGCATCCGCGTCGAGTTGTTGTATCGCGGGCCGGGACAGGACTCGTGGACCGTTGAGACGATGGTCCACCGCATCAACGACGAATGGGTTGCGCGGTTCTCCGTCACCGAACTGGGCGACTATCGCTACACCGTTCGCGCCTGGGTGGACCATTTTGCTACGTGGCAGGCGGATCTGGCCAAGAGAATCGAGGCGCATCAGGATGTCACCGTTGAATTGAAGGTCGGCGCCGAGATGCTCGCCGTCGCAGCCAAACGCGTCGGCCAATCCGACGCCGAACGACTCAAGGGATGGGCCAGACACCTGCGCTCGACCAAACGGGGCCGCACCGCGATCGAGACGGCGCTGAGTGAAGAACTGACGGCGGTAATGGCCCAATACCCGGATCGTTCGCTCGCCACCCTGTACGACCGCGAACTGGCCGTGACCGTGGACCGACCGGAAGCGGTATTCAGCGCCTGGTACGAACTGTTCCCCCGCTCGCTCGGCAAGGGCGGAAAGCACGGGACGTTTCAGGACTGCGAGCGGCTGCTGCCGGAGATCGCGCGAATGGGATTCGACGTCCTCTATCTGCCGCCCATCCACCCCATCGGACAAACCAACCGCAAGGGCAGAAACAACGCCACCGTCTGCGCCCGAACCGATCCAGGCAGCCCCTGGGCCATCGGCAGCGCCGAAGGGGGCCACAAGGCTGTCGCCAAAGAACTGGGAACGCTGAGCGATTTTCGCCGGCTGCTGAAGAAGGCCCGCCAGCACGACCTGGAAATCGCCCTCGACATGGCGTTTCAGTGTTCGCCCGATCACCCCTATGTGACATCGCATCCAGAGTGGTTTCGCTGGCGGCCGGACGGGACCGTCCAGTTCGCCGAGAACCCGCCGAAGAAATACGAAGACATCCTGCCGCTGAACTTCGAGACGCCGCAATGGAAGGCGCTCTGGGAAGAGCTGCGCGACGTGGTCCTGTTCTGGACCGACCAAGGCGTGCGGATCTTCCGCGTGGACAACCCGCACACCAAGCCGTTCGGTTTCTGGGAGTGGCTGATCGCCGAGGTGCGCCGCCGCCACCCCGACGTGCTGTTTCTGGCCGAGGCGTTCACGCGACCGAAGGTCATGCAGCGTCTGGCAAAGATCGGCTTCAACCAGTCCTATACGTACTTCACCTGGCGCAACACGAAATGGGAGTTAGAGCAGTACATCCGCGAGCTGACGCAGACGGATGCGGCCGAGACCATGCGGCCGAACTTCTGGCCCAACACGCCCGACATCCTGCCGCAGTACCTCCAATACGGCGGCCGGGCCGCCTTCATCATTCGCCTGGTCCTGGCGGCGACGCTGTCGTCCAGCTACGGCATCTACGGCCCGGCCTTCGAGCTGTGCGTCAGCGAGGCCATCGAGGGCAAAGAAGAATATCTCGACTCAGAGAAGTACGAGATCAAGAAATGGGATTGGAAACGCAAAGGGAACATCCGGCCGGTGATCGAGCGCGTCAACCGCATCCGCAGCGAGAACCCTTGCCTCCAGACGTTCCGCAACATCTGCCTGTATGAGGTTCAGAACGACAACCTGCTGTGCTACGGCAAGACCGGCAACGACGCCACCGACGTCACCGTGATCGTCGTGAGCCTCGACCCGCACCACAGACAATCGGGCTGGGTCCAGTTGCCGCTGGATGCCTTGGGGATCGATCCGCACCAGCCCTACCTGATGGACGATGCGCTGACGGGAGACAAGTACGTCTGGCAGGGCGAGAGCAACTACATCGAACTGGACCCCCACGTCATGCCCGCCCACATTCTGCGGCTTCGGCGGACGCTGCGGCGGGAAACAGACTTCGACTACTTTATCTGACAGGAGCCACCGCCCTTGCGCGAGCCACGTGACAAAACACCCGATTCGCTCTGGTACAAAGACGCCGTCATCTACGAGCTGCACATCAAGTCGTTTCACGACAGCAACAACGACGGCATCGGAGACATCCAGGGCGTGATCGAGAAGCTCGACTACCTCCAGGACCTGGGCGTCACCGCCCTGTGGCTGCTGCCGTTCTATCCATCCCCCCTGCTCGACGACGGTTACGACATCGCCGATTACTTCGACATCAATCCCGACTACGGCACGCTGAGCGATTTCAAGCGACTCCTGCGCGAGGCCCACAAGCGAGACCTCCGCATCATCACCGAGTTGGTCATCAACCATACCTCCGACCAGCACAAGTGGTTCCAGCGGTCCCGTCGGGCCAGGCCGGGCTCGCCCTGGCGCGACTTCTACGTCTGGAGCGACACAAGCGAGAAATACAAGGACGCTCGGATCATTTTCACCGACTTCGAGAGCTCCAACTGGGCGTGGGACCCGGTCGCCCAGGCGTATTACTGGCACCGTTTCTACAAACACCAGCCGGACCTGAACTACGACAATCCCCGCGTCCGCAGAGAGATCCTCCGCGTGCTGGACTTCTGGTTCCAGATGGGCGTCGATGGAATGCGGCTCGACGCGGTGCCCTATCTGGTCGAGCGAGAAGACACCAACTGCGAGAACCTGCCCGAAACCCATGCCGTGCTCAAGGAGCTTCGCGCCCATCTCGACCGCAAGTTCAGCGACCGCCTGCTGCTGGCCGAGGCGAACCAGTGGCCCGAAGACGCTGCCGCATATTTCGGCGACGGCGACGAATGCCACATGGCGTTCCATTTCCCGATCATGCCCCGGCTCTTCATGGCCCTGCGGATGGAGGACCGCTTCCCCGTCATCGACATGCTCGAACAGAGCCTCGACATCCCCGCCAATTGCCAGTGGGGGATGTTTCTGCGCAACCACGATGAACTGACGCTCGAAATGGTCACCGACGAAGAGCGGGACTACATGTATAAGGCCTACGCCCAGGACCCACGCGCCCGGATCAACGTGGGGATTCGCCGCCGGCTGGCCCCCCTGCTGGAGAACAGCCGCCGTCGGATCGAGTTGATGAACAGCCTGCTCTTCTCGTTGCCCGGCACACCGATCCTCTATTACGGCGACGAGATCGGCATGGGCGACAACTACTATCTCGGCGACCGCGACGGCGTGCGCACGCCGATGCAGTGGAGCCCCGACCGCAACGCCGGCTTTTCCAAGGCCAATCCGCAGAAGCTGTACCTGCCCGCCATCATCGACTCGGAATACCACTTCGAGACGGTAAACGTCGAGAACCAGAGCCGCAACTTCTCCTCGCTGCTGTGGTTCATGCGCCGGACCCTGGCCATACGCAAACAGTTCAAGGCGTTCGGCCGAGGCGGCATCGAATTCCTGCCGTCCGACAACACCAAGGTCCTGACATTCCTGCGGTCGTTCGAGGACGAGAACATCCTGGTCGTCGCCAACCTGTCGCGCTACTGCCAGGCGGTGCAGATCCAGATGCCGGACTACGCCGGGTTCTCCGTCCACGAGGTCTTCAGCGACAATCGCTTCCCGGACATTGCCGAGGCGCCATACACAGTGACGCTGGCCCCGCACAGCTTCTACTGGTTCGCACTGAAGGAGCCGGTGGTCTCGACCCTTCCGGAGGCGGACCAGGTACCCCACCTGCAATGCCAGGTGACCTGGAGCCGCATCCTGGGCAGCAAGGCCGAGGCACAACTCATGTCCACCATCATGCCCTACCTCCGGCGCGCCCGCTGGTTTGCGGGCAAGGGCAAGGGCATTCGCCGCCTGCGGATCGCCGACAGCATCACAGTGCCGGTCCACGATCAACCGGTGTATGTGCTCCAACTGGAGGTCACCTACACCAGCGCCCCGCGAGAGCACTATCTGCTGCCGATTGCATTCGCCGGCCACGATCTCCAGATGAAGATCGTGCGTGAATCTCCCGAGGCCGTCATTGCGCAACTGGCTCTCAAGGACGATGAAGGCATCGTCTACGAAGCGATCTATGACGAGGACTTTCGGCAGATGCTTCTGGACCTGATCGTCCGACGGCGCAGCCTCAAGGCGGGATCGGGCCGGCTCGTCGCCAGGCGAGGCAGTAGGTTTTCCTCCCTGCTGGCCGATGGGGTCGTTCCCGAAGTCTCCCGCATCCTGAAGGTCGAGCAGAGCAACACGTCGATCCTCTACGACCACACCTTCTTCCTCAAGCTGTACCGTCGGATCGAACAAGGGGTCAATCCCGACGTCGAACTGCCGCGCAACCTGACGGAACACACGGATTTCGCAAATATCCCGGCGTTTGCCGGCGCAATCGAATGGCAGTCGAACCAGGGGGCCGCCGCCACCATCGCGTCGCTGCTTGAATTCGTTCCCAATGAGACCGATGCCTGGTCCTACACGCTGGACAATGTCGAGCGCTCCTTTGGATACGCCCAGACGCTCAAGGACAAGATCGAGGAGTCTCCCTGTGTTCCACCGTCGATCCTCGACATCGATCCGGACACCCTGCCCCTGCCGATTCGAGACTTTATCGGACCGGTGTATATCGAGATGGCGGTGCTCCTCGGACGTCGGTCCGCCCAGTTGCACCGCGCACTGGCGTCCCTATCGCGCAGTCCCGACCTGACGGCCGAACCGTTCTCGCTGCTCTACCAGAAATCTCTGCATCAGTCCATTCGCGGCATGACGTTGAAAGTCCTTGCGGAGTTGGAGCGAAGCCTTCCGAAGCTTGAGGATCGAACCGCCGACGCCATTCGAGGTATCCTAGCCGAGAAGAAGACCATTCTCGGACGCTTGCGGCGGATCGCCGAGCGGAAGATCCGCGCCCGCAAGATCCGCACCCATGGCGACTACCACCTCGGGCAGGTCCTCTACACAGGCAAGGATTTCACGATCATCGACTTCGAGGGCGAGCCGGCGCGATCGATGACGGAGCGCCGGCTCAAGCAGTCGGCCCTGCGGGACGTCGCCGGCATGATCCGGTCGTTCCACTATGCCGCCCACGGCGCCATCCTGCTGCGGGCCGTCCGCCAGGGCGCCGACATCGATTATCTCGAACGCTGGGCCGATCTGTGGTACACCTGCGTCAGCGGCACGTTCCTGCACGCATACATGCGCGAAGTGGCCGATGCCGACTTCGTGCCGCCGGACAAGGAGGACTTCGCCCTGCTGCTTGAGACCTTCCTTCTGGAAAAAGCTGTCTACGAATTGGGTTACGAGTTGAATAATCGCCCGGATTGGCTGATGATACCGGCACGTGGCATCGTGCAGATGCTCCGCTGATATGCTGTCTTCGGTTTCAGCCCGTCGGTCGGGACTTCGCGTTCCATTTGCGACGCCGGCCGACCGGCACAGATAGAGGAATCGTATGGATGAGAAAAGCCAGGTCGTAACGGGCTTGTCCCTGTTGACGGATCACGACATCTATCTGTTCAAAGAGGGCAACCACTTTCGTCTCTACGACAAGCTTGGCGCTCACGTCGTGGCCAAGGACGGCGTCAAAGGCACGTACTTCGCCGTGTGGGCCCCCAATGCCGCCAGCGTCTCGGTGATCGGCGATTTCAACCAGTGGGACTGCCATACGCATCCCCTGACCGCCCGGTGGGACGATTCCGGCATCTGGGAGGGCTTCATTCCCGAGATCGGAAAAGGGACCATTTACAAGTACCACATCGTGTCGAGGTACAACCACTACTGGGTGGACAAGGGCGACCCCTTTGCGTTTTTCTGGGAGCTGCCGCCCAACACCGCCTCTGTGGTCTGGGACCTGCAATACGATTGGGGCGACACCGAATGGATGGCCAAGCAGAAGGAGCGAAACGCGCTCGACGCTCCCTACAGCGTTTACGAGGTCCATCTGGGCTCGTGGCGCCGCGATCCGAGCGACCCGGACCGCCTGCTGAGCTATCGTGAAGTGGCCCCGATGCTGGCCCGGTATGTCAAGGAGATGGGCTTCACTCACGTCGAGTTCCTGCCGGTGATGGAGCACCCGTTCTACCCCTCGTGGGGATACCAGACGGGAGGCTACTTCGCACCGAGCCGCCGGTACGGCTGCTGTCAGGACCTGATGTATCTGATCGACCACCTCCACCAGAACGACATCGGGGTGATTTTGGACTGGGTCCCTTCGCACTTCCCCACCGACGAGTACGGCTTGTCGTACTTCGACGGAACGCATCTTTACGAACATTCCGACCCGCGGCTCGGCTTTCACCCGGACTGGACGAGCGGGATTTTCAACTACGGTCGTCACGAGGTCCGGGCCTACCTGATCAGCAGCGCCATGTTCTGGCTCGACCGATACCACGCCGACGCACTGCGCGTCGATGCCGTCGCCTCGATGCTCTATCTGGACTACTCGCGCAAGGAAGGCGAATGGATTCCCAACGAACAGGGCGGCCGGGAGAACCTTGATGCCATCGCCTTTCTGCGACGGTTCAACGAGATGGTCTATCGGGATTTTCCCCACGTCCAGACGATCGCGGAGGAATCCACGGCCTGGCCGATGGTGACGCGCCCCACCGTCACCGGCGGGCTCGGCTTCGGCATGAAATGGAACATGGGCTGGATGCACGACACGCTCGAGTACTTCAGCCAGGACGCCATCTATCGCAAGTACCATCAGGACAAGCTGACCTTCTCGATCTGGTATGCGTTCTCGGAGAATTTCGCGTTGCCGTTGTCACACGACGAGGTCGTACACGGCAAGGGCTCGCTCTACGGCAAGATGCCCGGCGACCCCTGGCAGAAGCTCGCCAACCTCCGCCTGTTGTTCGGATACATGTATACCCACCCCGGCAAGAAGCTGCTGTTCATGGGGGACGAGTTCGGCCAGCATCGGGAATGGAGTCACCTGCACAGCCTCGACTGGCACCTGGCCGATGAGGAGCCGCATCAGGGCCT
>Ga0209510_1000900_pt1 | contig 37141 bp, 54 predicted proteins | sample BiotimSIPDNA_FD_185749 | JGI IMG/M metagenome (GOLD analysis project Ga0209510, IMG submission 185749) | Anaerobic biogas reactor microbial communites from Washington, USA - Biogas_R1 time_0 SIP DNA (SPAdes) (version 2) | ecosystem: Engineered > Bioreactor > Anaerobic > Unclassified | place...
TCTTATTGACAGTACATATTATTTATGTATGCATTAAGATATATCGTGTAGTCAATTTTAGAGATAATATCGACTATGATGTAATTACAATGTATAAAAAAACCGGTGTAAATCTAGATCTAAATCTAAATCAGGCGTCTAATGACGACGGCACTTATCTTGGTTATACAGTTGAAGACATAAACAATCGAATTGATTTACTATTTGATGAGACTAGACCAGGTACTTTTAGTCCAGATACTTTTAATAGGGTTAAAAAATATATAAAAAAGTATATTCTTAATGGGGATCAAAAAAATAAAGAAAAAATTATAGGCGAGTATAATAATATAAAAAAAGTATTTTTTAAATACGCAAACATATTACTTACTGACTTTTGGACAATAAAAATTTTATCGCATATCTCGAAGTCAGTAAAACGTAGTAATCTTGATGCTACCTCATTTGTTAGTATAGCGCCAAGTAAAAAAGCTATTATGAATCGTAGTTTTGAGGAAAATACTGCTAGTTTTATTTTATTTGATTTAAATATAATTATAGGCTTATTGTATGCAACAATCATGTTTGAAATCGTAGATGAGAGACTTAGAAGAGATATTCTATCAATAAGTCCCGATATACTAGACGACTTTTATGTAATGGGTCTTCACAGTTCACTTTCAAGAGAGCTAGTAGACCTTTTTATTGATAATTCGGGTATTAATATAAATCTTGAAAAACTTATTTTTAAAAAATTTGAGGAAGTGTGTAATGATCTATTGGCCGATAAAGAACTACTTGATAATAATTCAGATGACAATAGGCTACAAGACGATTTTTCAGAAAAAGACGCAATAAAAATGCCGTGGGAGAGTGATAACTAGTTATGCTAACTGTTGAAATAACGCCAGAAGAAATTGACATATACCTAAATGATGATATGTTTGTAGAACTTTCAAAAGAAATTATGGCTTATATAAAAGAGACACATATTAGCCTTGATACCGTGAGCGCGATAGTATCCCGCGAATTTACCGCATCTAAACAAGCTATTTTAGAACAAAGAGACGTAGAAACATATGCTGAAAACCCTACAGGCGGGCGAATGAATGTCACAATTAGGCTAGAAGATGCCCAAAGACTTATGTGTGAGGCCGCGTTGTGTTTAGCGGCAATTTTATTGCTAGATTTTGTGTCATATAGGTCTACTGGTGGGCGTATAGGCGAGTGGCAAAACGCTTCTTTTATTGGAGTTATTGACAAGTTTGCCTTAATTGTAGGCTATGATTATAGAAAAGAGATATCAAAAGCTTATATAGAGCTACAAAGTCTTAATGATGATGACTTTGATCAAAAATTAGGCGAGTTATATAAAAGCGATAATGAGTTGACTGATGATTTTAATATTAGCGATAAAGATAGTATTATAAATTCGTGGGAGTAGCGTTTTATTTATAGCTAAAGGATGTGTATAATTATATGAAAGATAAAATAAAACTATTGTTATTAGAAAAAATATCAGATAGAACAAAAGGAATTGAGTATTATAATAGACTTATTTCACTTAATCATAAATTAACTACTGAGTTATCTTCTATTACTCGTAGTATTGATTCTATTAAAAAGTCAGAAGAAGATGACAGAGTAGTGCCAAAGTTTTATGATAGTAGCGGCGAAAATGAGATTTATTTAGATAAAGAAGAACTTAGCAGTCTTAAAGATAAGCTTGTCGCTAGAAAAGACAGAATTCAGAACTTTTTAGAAGATATCAGTGCAATGTTCGATACCATGAAATTCTTTGATTTATCAATTTCAGCTTTAGATCCTCTAAGTGAAATTTATGGCGAGAAAAACGCGAACTATATACTGTCGTTATATGCCGCGCTTAGACAAGCTGGAATACTTGGTAGTAAGCAAGTTTCAAAATACCTAGCGAACTTTGAGGTTGAACTTAATGACGACGATTCAGGCGTTACGCCAGAGGTATTAAGAAATGAGATTATTAATATTATCAATAATCCGCAACAAGCCGCAAAGCATCCTCGTGTTATTGAGGCAGTTGTAAATCATATTTTAGAACTAGAAGAGTTTCATGATGAGTGGGAAGTTGAGTTTGCAAACAAAGATTTGGGCATTGTTTCTAGACTTATTCCAGTTATTGGAAAAGATAAACAAAGTATAAAAACTAGTAGTGTAGGTGAAATGTTAAGTCGATTTCCTTTTCAGGAAGATATTGTAGCAAATGACGATCTTTATTTGACATATCATGTAAAAAGTGCGACAATGTTTAATCAACTACAGAAAGTTTATAAGCAGGTATATGATAAGTCATACAAGCCATTTTGGAGTAGTGACGTCAATAATGGCATATTTAGAATGAATTGGTGTGTTGCGTCGGATAATCATGGATTTTTTAGTTCTCAAAAAAGCCATTCTTCAGATCAGTGGTATGTTACGCTTGCTATTGACCCGGTTAAAAATATTTTTAATTACATTGAAAGAGCTGCTAAAAGGGCATCATTAGAAAATACATCATATTATAATGATTGGCTTGAGGGTAGAGAGAAAGAAGCTATATCTTTTTCATTTGAGTTTGCAAAGGCATATTTAAATTTTAGGGCCAATAGTGAAGACAATATTATTGCCGATAGTTGCATTGGCGAAGCATATCTTATGTCATCTGTTAATAAGCATGACGGATCAACCGCTGGTAGAAATGTTGGATATCATAACTGGATAAATTATCCGGGTACAGCATTAGATAGATCGTCGCTTGATCCTAAACCAAAATACACGTATGATAAATTTAAGAATATAGGTATTAGTTCTTTTACAATTGAGAGTGGGTCACTTATAAAATACAGTGGTACTGAGTCTGTTGTTAATATTCCTCAAGGTGTCTATAATATCGCCAATGGCGCGTTTAACGATAATGATTATATTAAAACGGTGATATTTCCATATTCTGTTTCTAGAATATCAAATGGTGCATTTAATAATTGTAGTTCACTTAAAAATGTCGTATTAACACACAACGTTAAAGAAATAGAAAAACGGGCATTTGACAATCAGATTCTTAATAATGCCAATATAGGTGTTTTCGTAAAAGAAAAAGATGGCGGCTACAAAGTTGTTAAACCTAATGATGCGTATTGGTATCCTGATGAACTTAAAAAGGTTGGTAAAGACTCTAATAATAAAGCCACGGAAATTGAAGAAAGTAAAAAAGAGCCAGAATATATTACTATCAATGAAGTAAAAATTGACTTAAAGAATATATCATTTAAGCCAAAAAGGGTTCGTAGGTACTTTAATTCAAATAAGTATACTCTTGATTCTGGTGAAGAGGTTCAACTATATTATGTTGAAGGCGGTAAGATATCGTTTAATGAGAAGCTAATTGGTTTAAATGTCTATGAAAGTATAGAAATTCCAGAAGGCGCGTATTCTCTTATAACACCAATTTATGGCAACTATGAAGGTATTACATTTCCACGGACATTTTCTGAGATTGGAAGATATTCGCCATTTGCATATGGTGGCGCTAGAGTGTTGGATTTTTCTAATACAAGTATATTAAGAATAGAGCAATATCAGTTTGTCTATTGTGTGTCTAAGAGTGTTATATTACCAAAAAATCTACAAATCCTGGCTAGTCAAGCATTCCTTGATTCTATTGTAAGTGAGATAACGCTATTTACAAAAAGGCTGTCGTTAAATGAACTTCAAGGTGGTCAACAAAATGAAAAGACATTTTTAGGCTTTAATTCACCAACATTAAGAACAGTTTATACAGATGATCCACTATTGCTGGAAGTTTTAGCATCTAGAATAACAAAAGACGAGGCTGCTAAAAAGTTAGCTAAGTATGGCGGTAGATCTAGGTATTTAGAAATAAGTAGTCCAAATAAGTATTTGTCAAGTTCCGCGTTTGTTGCTCAAATAAAAGAAATTTAGGGAGGCATTAAACAATATGCAAAAAATACAAGTAGAAAAAATAGAATTAGATAAAAGTCGAGAAGATACATTCGTTAAGTCATATGCGCAATTAGCTAAAAGTTTAGCATCTGAAGATGTTATAACCATTGATAATCTGTTGTCTGTATTGAATAAGGCGGATTTCATCGAAGATACTGAAGTAATGTATGGCAATAAACCGGCGTCGGTGTATTATAAGCAATTTCCAATAGTAATTGGTGATGATGTCATGGTAAAAATAGTTTTATTAACTCAGGCAGATTCATTGGCATTAATTATTCCAGAAAATGTGTCGAGTGTTTATAGCGAGCTTAAGGAAGATCCGAGTATCTTAAAGCAAAAGAATATGGCATTATCACTATATGTTGAATTATATAATTTTGAAACTAGTGATGGCGAGTTGTTTGATTTAATCAAATCAGTATATCTTAGTGCCGGCGACTCACTACGGGCGTTTGATATTCCAAATGATATAATCAAAAAAGATGAAGAAGACAAAGAGAAAGAAAAAGCTGAACAAAGTCCTAGCAACAACTTTGGTGGCGAAGATCTGTTTAATGATGACATTGATAGCGCGAGCGACTTTGGTGAGATAGAAGACGATATTAATGATTTTGAAGAGATAAAAGACAATTTTGACCAATACGAGAGTTTCAGAAGAGTATCAAAAAATATTTACAATTTAAGTAAAATGTTGTATAATATTTCATATGATGTGATTAGAGAAAACGTAAGAACAAAATTTTTAAACAAATCAAAATCAATTTTAGTTATTGAGGTAAACAATAAGGCTATTTACAGCAGACTATCGCATGTTCCTAAATTAGCAAAGCGCCTATTGACAGTATTTGGTGAGACAATTAGATTAAATGGCGGAACGCAATTAGTTGATAGTTTTACTAAAAATAATAAAAGATACTTTGTAATTTCAGAGAGCGTTGGAAATAACTTCTGGGTTGTTAATAGCGATAAGCTAGACATTCTTGATAAAGAATCAGGTTTCGTTGAGCCAATTCAAGATAAGATAATTAGACTAAATAGGTCTTCTATAAGAAAAGAATCTAGAAAAAAAGTTCCTTACTTTAAAAATTCAAGAATTGTCTATGTTTCTAAAGAAGCAAAGCGACTACTAAAAAATAGCACTATATATGATTTTTCACCAGAAGATAAAGCAACATACATTACTCCTATGTATAGTGAGTTGCCTGTTATAGTGCTTAGAAAAGTGACTGCAAAAGACTGCAAAAAGGGGTCATACGACGAGTATAGAATAAAAAATTGTAGCGGTGACTTAGCATGGTATGAGATCATAAATGACTTTTATTCAGTGTCTAGAAATGAGCCATATATTGTCGCAGGTAATAGGCTTATTCCGAGAAAAAAATAACTGTTTACATTTATAAAGTTTTGTGATATAATATAAATATAAGTTAAATTATGTGGAGGATTAGTTTAATGTCTAGTGAAAAACAATATTTTAGAGGATACGCTTTTGCGCCAAAAGGCAAAGGCAAAAAGGCGAATATTGAGCGTGGTAACGTGGTTTGGACAGAAGAAGAAGTTTCAAAAGTTGCATATAAGGCAGCAAGAATCATCTATAGGAAATACGGCTGGGTAAAATCAAAATATGACGAAGATGATTTTGTTCAAGATGCCGTAATGTCAATACTAAAAGGATTTAGAGATGGCTACTTTATTGCAACAACGAGTAACATTTTTCCAATAGTCTATCGGCTAATTGACGGGTATTTTGTGTATAATAAGCTTAAAAAGCATAAGGTTGACAGTAAGGTTATTTCATTAAATGACAGTAGCCCATTTAGTAAATACAATGCCGATAAGGACGTTGAGTTGCTTGAGACAATTAAAGATACTTCAGACATTATTACTGATATTGTCGAAAAAGAAGATAGTGCAGCTAATGGTAAAAATATTATTTTAAGTGTTATTGAGACATTTAGTGCTATTCCAATTAAAACGCGAAAACACGTATATGTCGGTGTAGTCGATAAAAATAAAAAAGTAAATCTTTCAGAATCGGTTATTGCTAGTCTGGTATTAAGCGGTAAAGACTTGCATGATATTCTAAATATATTCGGATTCACAGTTCTTAATTCTGGATCAATGTCTCAAACAGCATACATTGCAAAGATTGTAAGAAATGTTACGGATAGCGTTGTTGAAAAAATAAAGGCTCTTTCTAACGATGATAGAGAAAGCGTAAAAAGCTTTTTAGAGCTATCGAGAAATAGAAAGTTATTAGTTGCTTAGTTTAAATTAAAGACTGTAGTGACTAATTACATAATAATTAGTCACTTTTTGTTAAATATCATTATACAAATAAATACTATATATAATAGGTGGTGATATTGTTATGCTTAAACGACTTCAAAAAGAAGATAAAGACACTAATGAGCTAATTGATCAAGTAAGAGACTATCTTTTCGGCGTTGGCGTAAGAACTTCGAGAGAAAGAGCATGGGATATATTTAAGTCAGTCCATCAAATGCCATATAAAATGATGGTTGAAAAAAATAAAGAGATACAATATCAAGGTAGCGGCAAGCATATATCACGAAAGCATGGTGATCAATTTTTGTCTATTCATGGAATCGGAAAATTTAGATTATTAGGTGTTTCATCTAAGAAGGGAAAAGAAAAACGCGCAACAATAAAATTTGAGCCATCACACGATTTAAAAAATTATATAGAAGACAACATAAAGGTTGTTACAGGGAGTTTGGTGGAATAGTGAATGACTGAAAGAAATATTCTAAAAAAAGAAACTCTTATTGTTGAGCGGTTACCGTCATTTTTTTGTTACAGGGTATGGAATTACGTAGTCGAACATACGTTTGATACGTGGGATAAGTTTTCTAGTTATGTTAAAGAGTTTAATTTAATGGAACAATACAACTTTGTTTCATATTCAGAAGAAACCCAAAAGCTACTTGATAATTTAAAAAAGGCGGTGTATGAAGACGACATCTAAAAAGCAGCCGTATAGACATTATGTTCCGGCTAAAAAGGAGCTAGACAATTATCCATTTTCGTATAGTATCACGCCAATAAAAGACCAAAACATAGATGATTTTTTATTAAGCAATCCGCCGCGAATAGTTATAGATTATTATACTGGTGAAAACCTTAAGAAAAAAATAAAAGATGAGCTCATTAAGATTTTTCCATTTTCTAAATATATGGATAAGCATTTAGATACGTATATTGGAAAAAGTGGAAATAGTGATTTGAGTTATATTATTAAGATAGTTGTATATGAGTTACAGGATTATCTAGCAAAAACTGGTAAAACAAAACAGAAGTACGTTGTAAAAGAAACTTGGGCAGTTAGATTATCAAATTTTAAAACCGAGTATTCATTTTCTTTAATTAGATCTATAGACCAGTTAAATAACATTCTTAGTGTTAATCCAAAAAGAATAGCCTTTGACTCAGAAACAACGGGCCTAGACCCAGAATTAGATAAAATTGTTGGCGCGTCATTCTCTTTTAAGGAAAAAGAAGGTTACTATGTTCCATTGTTTCATTCTAGCGAGTTTAGCAATTTTAACTTAGGGTTTGAAGCGCTTGATATTATCTACAGTGCATTAGTAAAGGCATCTATAGTAGATATGTTTAATGCTAGATTTGATATGCGGGTTATGGAATATTGTGAAAAAGAGTATGACATGAGTAAAGTAAATGTTAGAGATGCTCAAATTACCACATGGTACGCTGATCCTGATTACAATAGGCACGATTTAAAGACGCATGAAAAAAGATTTCGCGGATACGTTAGACCTAATTTACAGGAAACTCTTAAAAATGTAGGTATTAATGATTTTAGTGTGGCAGATATTAGTCCAGAGAATATCCAGTTTTACGCTTGTCAGGATAGCATATCAACATTTGAAATTGGTTTAGACACAGACGTTTATTATAAAGAGTTTAAACTGTCAGCAGAAATAGATCACAAGCTATTATATCCGTTAATGAAAATGGAAAATGAGCCAAATAGAATTGATATTAAATATGTAAAAAAACAGTTAGACTATATTAAGCCGAGATTGGCGGAATTAGATAGTTCTATTAAGCGACAGATTGGTGATGTTAATTTAAATAGTCCAAAACAAAAAATTAATCTTATTAAAAGCTTTGGGCTAGATACTGGCATGAAAACTAAAACAGGCGCTATGTCGACTAATAAAGAGGCAGTTGAAAATCTTATTAGTAAGCTTGAAAAGCAGAATAAAGAAATTCCCTTATGGCTAAGTCTAATAAACGAGAGATCAAAATTGCAACAGTTAAGCTCTACATTTTTTGGTAGTCTTTATGATCAAGCTAAAGAGAGTGGTGGTAGAGTTAGAATAAATTATCGAAACACTCAAGTTTCGACAGGTAGATTAAGCAGTGGTAAAGATATAAATGAGATATGATTAGGAGAATAAAATAGATGATATGAGACTAATTGAGACACGAAAAACAATTAATAAAAAAACATATAGGGCAGTGAGTGAGGATTGGTGGATATATGAAAATTAAAATTATTGATTTTGGCGGTAGAATGCCTGAAAGAGCTCACTATAATGATGCCGGCGCAGACCTGTTTGTAAGTGAAAAAACGGTTGTGCCAGCACAGTCGATAAAAAAAGTTCCACTAGGAATTGGCATAGAGCTACCTGACGGCTTTGTCGCATTTGCGCTTCCACGTAGCGGTATGTCCTCAATAAAAGGGCTTACAACAGAGGTTGTTCCAATTGATTCTGGTTATCGCGGAGAGATTCACGCAATTGTTTATAATTCAACTAATGTTGATTTTGAGCTATATGCTGATACAAAAATCGCTCAATTGGTTATTGTCCCATGTGTTATTGCTGATTTCTGCAGGTCAATGCCTGAAAAACGTGGGATAAATGCTTTTAATAGTACCGGCGGCGCAGATGGTGCTATTGCTAATCGGGTAATGTGATATGGGCAAGATACTGTTTATTGGTGACCCACATTTTGATAGCCAAACGCCAATTTCAAGAATCGATAACTATAGAGAAACAACTGTCGTTAAACTTGAAAATTTATTAAAATTGGCTATTGACACTCAGGCATATGCCGTTTTCACGACTGGTGATTTTTTTAATAGGTATGATATTCCAATATCATATATAAATGAGGTAATGACAATATTAAAAAAATTCTCAGATAACGGTATTAAGGTTTTTTCTGTTGTAGGTAATCATGATTTACCTCATAATAGTATTGATTACTTTAAAAATACGCCACTCAGCCTATTAGACAAAAGCGGTTTAGTTAAGTGTTTAAATACGTATCAAGACAGCCAGTATAAGGTTGAATTTGATAACACCGTTGTTTATGGACTAAGTTTTACAAAGTCAATTGACTACGATATAGATGATAAAAAGCAGTCTATTCTTGTTATGCATTATGCCTCAGAGAACACTGTACCAAACGAGTCAATTTCGCTTGATAGCTTAAAGCAATTTAATATCGTAGTATCAGGTCACGATCACATGTACTATGAGCCAATAGAAAATTATGGCGTTAAATTATTTAGACCAGGGTCATTTACTAGAAGAACTAGGGATGCCTATAATCTAAAGCGCGAAATTATCGTTTATTGTTATGATACTATTTCTAAAAAAATGTCTGAGCATGTTCTTAGCGGTGTTTTACCGGCAACTACTGTATTTAAAAATGACGTGTTTATAGATAAGTCCGTCGATTTATTTAGTAGTAATTATAATAAGCTGTTTAGATCTCTATCATTAAAGTCTGGTCATATTGATATATTTGATATTATTAATGACTTACCGGCATCTGTTAATAGTAAAAGCATTGATATAGTTTTAAAGTATTTATCTATGAAAGGGATAGAAAAAAATGCCAATGAAACCAGCTCAAAGAAAACTGAGAAAATGGCGAAAGACTTCTCCATCTAAATCAAGGTCCTATGCTGAAAAGCGAGATAGGCTTTTTAAGTATTCAGAAAAGGAAATGAAAGAGTATGAAGACAGAATCTCTAAAAGAAATATACGAAAAGGCGAGAACGATACCGGAGAGTATTAAAGATACAAATAAGTATACTTTTTTTGGCTACAATAAGGTTATTCCAATAAAGTATATGAGTGTTAATGATACCTTTGAAATTCAGACATCATTAAATGATTTCATTAGAAGTAGCGGCGATATTCTTTTATTTCCAAATATTATTGATGGGGAAATTACTGACCTATTCATTAGATCTATAAAGAATAAAAGTGCTTTTTTGACTTATAGAGAAAGTGATATTCCATATGGTGCTGGTTACATAAATGAAAAATTTAAATACGGTAATCCATTATTTGTTGTTGAAGGTATCGGTGACTACGGTGCACTTAAACTAATTTATCCGAGTATTAACGTGGTTGCAATGATGTCTAATTCAATACCTAATTCGATGTATGACATATATGCTGGTATTACAAATAATATTGTATTGCTTCCAGATAATGATTCTGCTGGGTTATTTCAAGTTAACTTAATAAGAAAAGAATTCAAAAAACGGGATGTTACTGTTACAGTTATTAAGCAATTTTCTAATCTTAAGGACACCGGCGATATTGCTGATATGATATTAGAATATAAGAAAGAAAAAAATGACTATATAAAAAATAAAATAGATTTGGCTATAAAGTATTATAAACTTAAAGTAGACAAACTGATTTAGGAGGTTAAAAATATGAAATTTAATGTCGGCGATATTGTAAGGATTGATGGCAGTATAGTTATAATCGCATTAGTGGTATCCGAGATGGGAGCAGTATTAAAATGAGATGTACGTATTGTAGAAACAAATTTAAAACAGCGGATTCAGAAACGACATGTAGAAATTGTAAAGAAAAATATCTTGAAACACAGTGTAATCATGATATTGATGTAAAAGTTGTTGATGGCTTTATGGTAACGTATTGTAGAAAATGTGGCGCTATTTTTAGCACGCAGCCGTTTTTTAGACAGTCATTATATTAAATTTTATAGGAGATTAAATGGCAAAAGTAAAGCATAAAAAAGGTTTTTTTATTGAACTTAATATGCAAAATCCGCCAAGGCCAAAGCCCCAGATGTGGTATGTTAGAAAGGCAGATAAGTCTTCTATTTTTGAACATACAGTATGCGGCTGGGAATTTACTGAAAATGTCCGTGAAGACTCACTAGGTAAAGTTGAAGGCTATTCAAAGGAACTCAATTTTAGGATGTCATTTATTCCAGAAAAAGGTCATTATTGGGTTTCACGAGACTTTGAAGGCCAAGAACTTAGAATCTTAGCAAATGTCGCTATGGAAGAGACATTGATTAAAACATTTTTGGAAGATGGAGACCCTCATGAAGCGACCGCTATAACTCTCTGGGGAAAAGAAAATTACTCAAAAGAAAAAAGGAAAGCGGCTAAGGCAATTAATTTTGGCTTAATTTACGGTAAATCTGCAAAAAGCTTTGCATATGATCTCAATGTTTCAGAAGAAGAAGCACAGAAATATGTAGATGACTACTTTAATAAACTTCCAAACGTAAAGAGGTTTTTAAATAGCTGTGTTAGAGAAGCGACACAGACGAAAATGATTTCTAATATATACGGTAGAAAGCGAAGACTACATAAATATATAGATAGATGGGGAAACTTAGAAGGCAGAGGAAAGCGCATCTGCTATAATTTTCCAATTCAATCTATGGGCGCTGAAGTTACTAAGATGGCGTTGATTAAAGTTTATTATGGCATAATTTGCAATAAAGATTACGAGGGTAAAGTATATTTTAGAAACACCATCCATGACGAAATAAATACCAGTGTCGATTTTTCAGTAATAGAAGATGTTGTTAAAAAACTTGGCGATCTTATGACTCATAATATTCCTAATACGCCTGTTCCTATTATTACAGGCTTGGAGATAGGTCATTCTATGGGACTTACGTGGAAGTTTAAGCAAGATCCCATTACACTAAAGCTAACTCCGATTATTTATTCGTCAATTGACGATGAAAATTAAGTTAATGAGGTTTTAACATGGAAAAATTAGACCAAGTAAAAATGGTTATTGATCAATTAAATAATGACGTCGGTTCGTTTATGTCTGATAATAGTTTAAGTGAACTACCGCCATTTAGTAAACTACAAAGTAAAGATAGAATTGGCGAAATCTATAGGAATGATCAATGCTATTACGAGAATATTGCCACATTTAAAGCGAAGTATGTTGGTATAAGCTCTTATCTTAATAAGCTAAAATCAGAGATTTCAGATAGGGCGTTAACTAGAAATATCGAAGAACTTATTGAACACATTGCTAAAAAAACGGATATGCTAAGTATTACATTATCATCAGCTCAAAGTAGAATAAAATTTTATCAAACTGTCGTTTATTTAATTTCTAACATGACATATGGAGACTTCTAATTTGCGTGATTACACAATTGAAAATAAAAAAGGAATAAAGCTAACTGAAGCGCAGAATGAGATTGTAGACGCTTTATTAAATAATGATATATATTTTAATTGCTCTCAAACAGGAATAGGTAAAACTTTATCAACACTTACTGCAGCTATTTATAAGATTTTTGAAAGAAGAGATGATGATATTCATTTTGTGTTAGTTATACCCACTAGTGCAATAAAGGCATTCTCAGATACATTTTCAAAGCAGCTATGTATTCCATATAATATATATACGGCTACATTAACAAGGACAATGAAAAACGCGAGATTCCATATATTTAATTATTCGACTATTGGAAAAAACACATTAACAAATACGGGTAGAACAGATACTAATGCATACTTTGAATCTCTTAAAAAACTTAAAAGCGAGCATCAAAATTTATGGCTTATAGCGGATGAAGCTCATTCTTTACAAGATCCTAATACAATTCAATATAGATTCATGAGTGAGATTAGACCGCTGTTTATTGGCGCTTGGTTTTTAACAGCAACGCCGATATTAAACCATTTAGACGGTTTTTATCATATGGTAGAACTCGCAAAGCCTGGATTTTTTGGAGGATATTTTAGGTTTAGAAATAAGTATTATATACTACAAAAAAACACAATATGGCTTAAGCAAAAAGGTAGAAAAAAAGCAAAACCAAAACAGATTTTTGAACAAATTGGTTATAAAAATTTAGATATATTGCAGGAAAGATTTTCTAAGATAAGCATTATTAAGGCGAGAATCTATAATTTTACAATTAATTATCGCTCATCAAAACTTTCAGAGTCTATGAAAAGGTTTTATGCTGATGCTGCTGCAGGATTTTTTAGTGGTAAAATAATAGATAGTAAAAAATCTAAAAAAACAAAGAAAAGTAGGCAAGAGCATCATGGCGCTAGACTTCACGATCTTCAAAGAGTTGTTTCTAATTCTCATAAAGACTTTAAAGCGCTTAGAGATAAAGACAGCCTAACGGAAAAAGAAGTCTTATTGATGAAAACAATTAAAGAAGTAATAGACAAGAATCAAGCGGTTTTAGTGTATTTTAGCTATTTAGAAACAGTTGCTAGAGTTAAGTATATAATTCAAAGATTACAAAAAGCTTTTAATATTCCAACTATACATGAAATTTCTGGAAAAATAAGTCAGAAAGAACGTAAGCTTGTTGAAGATAGTATAAAACCAAGAGATATTGTTTTAATTACATCAGCAGGAACGGAGTCTATTAATTTACAAAAAGCAAATAACTTGATATTTTATGAAATCCCGTTTCCAATTAGAGAGTTTATTCAAGCTTGTGGGAGAATTATGAGAATGAATTCAGAGTTCGATGAGTTTGATATCTACATATTAGAAGCTGAGGGAACAATAGACACATATAAAAAGAATAGAATTATGGCAAACTCAACACCAATTAAGGTAGTGCTTGGCGGTAGTAACATACTCCCAACTGAAGTTCTTATTTTAACTGAGGAAGATAAAAAAGCAATGAAAGAAGAGTTGTTGTGGTGGAAATAGGTGCTATTGATTTTATGATTTTTAAAATACTCGTTTTGGTTATTTGTAATATAAAATATAAAAACTAGTTATTATACTATAATAATTATGAGGTGATGCAAGTGCTACACGGCAGGTATATTTCGAACGATGATGCGCTAAAAGCATTAGAAGAGAAAGATTTTGGTATTTTAGAAGAATATATAGATAATCGTAAAAGACTAGATTCTAGAGAAAAGCCAGCGGTATCCTTTTACACTAAAGATATGGGCAAAGTCTTAGAGATGGTTAAATTATTGCTAGAGTCAGATTACGAGGTTTTAATATATCCAGAAGAAGGCGCTTTTATAGTTAATGGTAATGTGATACTTCAAGATTTTCCAAGATATGAGCTTATTAACTGGGATGAAATCTAATTAAATGGAGAGGCGTAGAAAATGAAGGGCATCTGGGATCCAAAAAAGAAGAAATATACGGATAAAGAAGAAAAGAAAAGTGTTAAGTGGGTTCATAAGAATAATTACATTGTTGGAAAGTTTGGTATTTTTAAAGGCGTGAATACTCCTTATGTAAAACCGAAGGAAGATATTAATGAAGGTAAAGATTAAAGATTTTCAGGCAATAAAAAACGCTGAGTTAGAGTTTAATCCAGGCATAACTGTTATCGTCGGCAACAGCAATAATGGCAAGAGTAGTATCATTAGGGCGATTGAAGCCGCGATTAATAACAAAGGTGGAAATGGCTTTATTAATTATGATGCTGATAAATGCGAGGTAACAATAAGCTATAATAAAAATAAAATTAAGTGGATAAAGCACAAAAAGCAAGGCAAGTCAAGTTACGAGATCAATGGTGAAAGGCTAAGTAAAATCGGCCAAAAGCAGCTAGATGAGGTTGGCGAATTACTTAATATGCAGCAAGTTGAGATTAATAACGATAGGTTTAGACTCAACTTTTGGAAACAGCTAGATTATCCATTCTTAGTTGGTAAGACATCATATCAACTTTTTGATTTTATCTCAAAGTCAAATGAGCAGGAGCTAATGTCAGGATTACAAGAAGAAACTGCTGAAAATCTTAAAAATACTGTTTCAGATATTACAAATATTTCAAGAGACGTCGATAAAAAAACCGCTGAAATAACATCAATAAAAGACAAATTAAAAGAGCTTAATAAGTATAATAAGGTTGACGTAGACAGTTTTTTACAGGATGCACTATTATTAGATAAGATAGGTAGCAACATTATTACACTTAAAGATTTAATTTCAGAGTTAAAAGACATAAAAAAAGACGTTTATAAGAAAAATGATATGATTAATACATTAAATAAACACTTTGATACATTAGATAAAGGCTTTGCGATATATAATTCTCTTAATAGCGCTATTAGCGAATTTAATCAAAATAAGGAATTAATTGATAGCTTTGACATCAATAGCATAAATAACGATATTGAGAATTATAAAAACAAGTTGAGCGCTATCGATAAAATATTTGAAGAATACAAAAATATCGAGGATCAGTATAATACTATAAAAAATATTAATTTAGAAATTTCTGATAACGCGTATAGTTTAGAAGAGTATGAAGAAAAGTTAGATGCCGTTATGGATGAGATGACGAAAGCAGCAACCGAGTTAGGTACATTTGATGTTTGCCCATTATGCGGCCAAAGTCTAAATAAAGGAGATCACGTGCACGATGGAAAATAAAGATCTGTTAGTTCGCTATTCAAATTTAAAAGATAAATTGAAAAATCTCGATGTTGAAAAGGTTAAATTAGAAACAAGAATTGAGACTATTGAAAAAAGGCAGGCAGAGCTTGAAAAAGAAATAAAAAAGATCGCAGTCGTTGATTCAATAAAAGATGCTATAAAAAAAGAAAAAGCACTAAAAGATAAATTGGACAGGCTTATGCTAGAAGCAGAGGAATTGTTTAATGACTAGTTATCTAGAAATTATAGATAGACTTAAAGATAAGCAAAGACTATATAGCTTTAATAAAGAGCAAGTCTTAAATACACACAAAGAAAAAACGAAAATGCTCGCTGACTTAAGTCGCTTAACTGACGAAAAAGATTCATTAGATAACCTTATATATACGTGTAAGCTTATTTTAGAAAAAATAACTTATGCTAATAAAGAGAGTTTAGAAGCATTTTTAACATATGCGGCTAAGAGCATATTTACAGATAGAAATTACGTTATTGAGCTAGTTTTAAGAGACGACACAAAAAAGCCGGCACTCGAGTTAACATTGACGGAGAATGGCATTCAGCAGGAAATAACTGATTCTGTTGGCGGCGGTATCATAAGCACAATAGGATTGTTACTTCAAATATATTATATTGAAGTTTTTAATTTAAGTAAAATTATGTTTATCGATGAAGGTTTAAAAGAGATATCAACAGGCTTAAATAATGAATCAACAGAGTCTATTAATTATCTTAATAATTTACTTGAATTTTTACAATGGCTTTCCAAAGAGAGGCAGTATGCATTTGTTATTGTTACACACGACAACAATGTAAGAAAATTCGCATCAACCGTGTACGAGGTTACACTTGGAGAGGTGAGAAAGTGTTAAATTATATTTTATATGGTATAGATATAATTTTATTCTTATGCATAGTCATTATTCAAATAATAAATGGCATAAGGTATAATAAGGATAAGGGTGTTATTTTAGAGAATAAGATTATAGTGCTAGAGCAGGAAGAAACATATGACATTTGCTATAGACCGCATCGTAATAGCCGCCCTCAATTCTGGACAATTAGAACAAGTAAAGATCATGTAACAATAATGACAATGACGACAAGATACACCGGAGTTACCGATGTTACAATAAACGTTCATTCTAATAATATGATTATATATAGTGTATATCTAAGAAATTTTGTCGATTTCGTAAAACTAGATGATGCGGAAATCGAGTTTAGCGGTGATAATAGCTGATAGTATGGTTAGTTTGTCATTAAAAAGCGGACAAAGTGGACTACCTAGTAGTATATAAAGATATAGCTTTTAAAAATTTGTTAAATATTTTAAAACTTTTTGTTTACATTCATCGAGTTATATGATATAATGTAATTAGATAAGGTAGATAGGAGGATAGCTACAATGTTTGAGTACTACAACCCGCATCCAAAAGGAATTAAAACCTGTGACTGCGTTGTAAGGGCAATCTCAATAGCAACGGGTAAAGACTACTTAGAATGTAGGCGAGAGTTGAATAGACTAAAAAAGGAAATTGGAGAAAAAAGCTATAAGACATTACCATTTCTAAAAAAGTATTTAAGTAGATATAGCAAAATATCTCTTCAACCTGGAAAAGGCGGTAAAAGAGTTCGTGGAATTAACTTCACGGAATTATATCCAAAAGGAACATATATCTTAAATATGAAAAGGCATTTAGTTGCATGTGTCGATGGTAAAATATTAGATATATGGGATAGTTCAGATCGTATTATATATTCCGCGTGGATTATATCATAATGTAACATAAACTTTCTGCACAATCTAAATACGCTGTGTCAGTTTATTTAGAGTAGCCGGGCTAAAAGGGAGAGCTGTGTAGTAAAGATCTTATATAGTATCTTTGACACGGATACTTGGGATCATGCCAGGTTATATTAGGGCTAAGTTGTCTTGGCAAAGTTGTAGCATCTGAGAACTTGTGAGTAGGGTGTTTTCTTCACCAGACAAGGTGTCAAGAAGTTGGATCGATTACCAACCTCAGGTGCTGTAACTTAATTATATGGGCCTATAGCTCAATTGGGAGAGCGCCTGCCTTGCAAGCAGGAGGTCAGCGGTTCGAGCCCGCTTAGGTCCACCAAAAAAAATAGGAGCCGCGGATGCTTTAGGGGCCTGCGGACATTACACGGATTGTGATCTGTGTAACTAACGGAATGTAGCGTAATTTGGTATCGCGCTTGGTTTGGGACCAAGAGGCTGCAGGTTCAAATCCTGTCATTCCGACCAGATGCCGGCGTGGCGCAATTGGCAGACGCACTAGTCTTAGAAACTAGGTTTTACGGGTTCAAGTCCCGTCGCCGGTACCAGAATTTAAATCAGGAGGTCTACACATGTACAAGCCAATACTTAGAAAACTTAAAATATTGGTTTTAGCTAATAGGCCTGAAGATACAGGTTTAAGTCAAAAAGATGTAAGATCACTATACAGAGAAATAGAAAAGCTTTTAAAGCAACATGAAGAATTTAACAACGTAATTAAAAGTGTAATTAGTATGTATAATGATGTATAAAAAAGGCTCTATATCCCAATATAAGGAAGAGGAAACTGATTCAAAATCAGTATAGTGTAGGTTCGAATCCTATTAGGGCCACCATACGTTGCTATAGTCTAACGGGAAAACAGTGAACCGAGGACAATAGTCCAGGTGATAAGTTGTTGGTTCGATTCCAACTAGCGACATCTTGCCCACCATCATAACGACTTGGGGCGCTCTACAGTCAGTCGTTGACTGTGAGAATCAGGATGGCTCTGACACCGAGAGTTTCGGTGACATAGTGGCCACGTGGAGAAACGGCTAACTCACTGCCCTTTCAAGGCAGCATTCGCGGGTTCAAATCCCGTCGTGACCACCAAATGCCGGTGTAGCACAATGGTAGTGCAATTGACCTGTAATCAATAGGTTGGGGGTTCAAGTCCTCTCGCCGGCACCATGAATTGGGGTGTAGCTCAGTGGTAGAGCGGGGTCCTTATAAGGCCTGTGTCGTGGGTTCAATACCCACCATCCCGACCAATATCGCGGGGTTAAGGAGCGGTTCCTTGTTAGGCTCATAACCTAAATACGTCGGTTCGAATCCGACCCCCGCAACCAAATAGAGGTGAACATAGTGAGAAGTAAAGGTTTGTTTTATTTAATAATTTTAACTTTTGTTATTTGTATTTTAGTTGGATTTAGTATCGCCGGTATACCCGATTTTCTAGTTGTTATTGCGTCAATTTTATTTGGATCGGCGATTTCACTAAGGTTTGCTAGAAAGTGTTTATTTAAGTAGTTAGGGTGGTTTCTATAGCTAGTATTATCTTATTAGTTGCATTACTTGCTATATTGAATATAAAAATAATTAAATCTAAAAAAACTTTAAAATAATTGTTTACATTCTTAAAGTTACATGATATAATGTAATTAGATAAATAATTCAACTCATCGCAGCTTTCGGGCTGAGGAAACTCCGGACAAGACTTTAAGTAAAATCGTTCAACGCCTTTCTCTAATAAATTAAGGCTGATAAAAATATGAAATACTTATACTATAGGTGATAAAATGTCTAAAAGTTTTACTGGTAGATTATATATTCATAAAAATAAAATAAATGGAAAATGCTATGTAGGCCAAACAATTCATGAAGATCAAAATATAAGATGGCGTGATGGTAAAGGTTATTATAAAAGTCAAAAGTTTAATCGGGCAATAAAAAAGTATGGCTGGGAAAACTTTGAGCATATAATATTACCAACAGAGTATACTAGTATAGAAGAACTTGATAATGCTGAAATAGCTTTAATAGAAGAACTCAATTCATATAGTAGCGGTTATAATGCTACACCTGGTGGTATTGGTTCAAAAAATAGAGTAGTTTCAGCTGAAACCAGAAAAAAAATTAGTAGCTCAATGAAAGAACAGTGGGTTACCGGTAAAAGAGCAAAAGCTAAGATCTCTAATGAAACTAAGGCTAAACATAGAAAAAATATGCTAGGTAACAAACTTACAAAAGAAACTAAAGCTAAGCTAAGCGAGGCTACTAAAAAATTGTGGCAATCACCAGAGTTTAGACAAAAGATGATTGGTCGCAAGGTTTCCAATGAAACTAAGCAAAAAATGAGTATAGCTGCTAAAGGGCGTAAATTTTCTGATGAGACTAAACAAAAAATGAGTATAGCCGCTAAAAAAAGACATAGTATAGTATAAGTAGCTCATATCACGGAACAGAGACGAGTTTTATAATAATGGGCAGTTGTTAGAAGCACTATATGACGAAAAAGGGTTAATAGTAGTGTGCTTAAACCAATAACCCCGAAAGACCCAGCGATTATTATAAAATATGAAACGGCCGTATTAGGCGAGCTTGCAACCCAAATTATGGTAGGGGCTTAGATAAATGATGAGATAGACAGAATCCGGGTTATGAATTGTTTATATAATGGTGGCGTAGTTCAGTGCGAAGAATGCCTGCCTGTCACGCAGGAGGTCGCGGGTTCGAGTCCCGTCGTCACCGCCAAATAAGCAAAAATAAATTGATATAAATGTGGGATGCCAGTTGTGTACAGCGATTCCCGAAGGTGCTGGCAAGATTGTAAGAGACAGGGGAAGGCAATCATAAAATTTAATAATGGGAAGTGGTCTAAGAGTAAGGCGCTGAATGAAACTATGGGTAATCAATTGTAAGCCCCAAATAATAATTCAGAGATGCGGAGACGTCTGGTGCAAAGCCCCGCATTCCCACCAAAATCCGAGTATAGCTCAGTAGGTAGAGCGCTGTGCTGATAACGCAGAGGTCGGGGGATCGTAACCCTTTACTCGGACCAAAAAGAAAATAAAGGGCAGATATATCTACGGACACGTAGTAAGATGGTGGTGAAATGCGCGTTGAAGTGTAAAAATAAAAAAAGGGGTGTATCTGAACAATGCGTAAAAGAAAATTGTTGGATAGATTTTTGAATAAAGAAGTTAAACAATTAGTTCTTTGTCCAGTATGTGGTGAATATACATGTTATAGTAATCATTTTGTTCCAAGATTTTTTGGAAATGGTGACACTTTGTTAAATCCAACTAACCCATATTGGTCTATACAATGTGATCATTGCAAAACGAATATTAAGTTTTCAATAAAAATCGTGAAGGAGAACGAAGATGCCCTTTAAAAAATATAAAGGCTACCATACTGTGCGGTTGTGGTGTAATGTGAAGCGTGGTGCATGTCCCAAAACCGGCTGGTTCGACTCCTCACCGGTGCAGAGTGCAAACAACCATTACAGCCTTTAATTAAGTTAATACTATAGTTTATTTGTGGAGGTATTTGTTATGAATTTTTATGCTTATTGTCAAATCGATGATTTACGGAAATTTTTACCTGATGAGCCGCCTAGATTAAGGGGCTTGACATTAATGGAGTTAGAAGTACCAAAAAATCCGGTTGTTGGAAATCCTACATCGCAAGAGGAGATTTATGATTCATTTTGCGGGAAACCCGTTCTCTATATTCATACCAGATGTGGTGGAAATAACTATGAAGATTGTGTAATGGCTGAGTGGGAAAATGCACATAAAGATATCATTGTTGCGGCCATTGATGATGAGTTTGACTGTACATATCGTGACACATATATCAAAATCGATTCTATTAATATATAAAATGCGCCTATAGCATAATGGAGAGTGCAACAGACTTCTAATCTGTGTTGTGAGGGTTCGACTCCCCCTAGGCGTGCCATCGCTTGTTAGTGGAGTAGTCTAACACGCCGCCCTCTCAAGGCGGAGATCATGGGTTCAAATCCCATACAGGCGACCATATAGAGTGAGTACCCAAGTGGCTTAAGGGGGCAGGCCGCAACCCTGTTATTCAGCAGTTCAAATCTGCTCTCACTCTCCAAAATTGTAAGCAATACCGAGTGTAGGGAACTTATCAATCCCGAAGGTCGTGGAAGCTTGATAAGCGTAAAGATTGACGAGCCACGAAGTATAGGAAGAGGCACTATACAAATATATGCCGCCGTAGCAAAATGGCTTTGCAACTGGCTTTTAACCAGTGAGATGCGGGTTCGACCCCCGTCGGCGGTACCATAAATGAATATAGACGCAGCGACTATCAATCGCGACAAATAAACAAAGATATACTATGTGCGTAGGCCCACCCCTGGACAATGGAAGGCACTAGCATATTGCGTCTTTTAATGCCGGTATGGCGGAATGGCAGACGCGACGGACTTAAAATCCGTTTCCTAACAAGAGTGTGGGTTCAAGTCCCATTACCGGCACCAATCAGAAGATAAAATGTAGAAGTATTTCCAAGCTGGAATGTTAAAGGCGAGTGCGAGTCTCGAAACTTCTACACCTAATGGCTCAGTAGCATAATGGCAGTGCAGCGTCTTCATACGGCGTATAGTGTTGGTTCAACTCCGACCTGAGCTACCAATAAAATGATTAAAATAAAGAGACAAAAGTTAGATGATACTATGACATAGTTCAAATAGGCCAAAAGAACACTTTATTTTAATACAAGTATCGGCGTAATAGGGGTATAGTGTAATGGTAACACCACGGTCTCCAAAACCGTTTATGAGAGTTCAAATCTTTCTACTCCTGCCAATGGGTTTATAGTTCAATGGCAGAACAACAGACTCTTAATCTGTGAAATAAGGGTTCAAATCCCTTTAAACCCACCAAAATAAAATTGTAAGATTATAGGGTAAGGAGTTAATCATGTCTGAAGAAGAAATCATTGAAATGTATTTAAATGGTGAAATTGGTGACGAGGAATTTCTTGAGATGATGGAGGAAGTTGAAAATTATAAGGATTGAGGTATCAGTAGATCCCGTAACTAAGGTAGAAGAAAATAATGAAGAAATTTAAGTTAAAACATTTTATTAAAAAAAATATGCCAAAGAACTTTAAAAAAGACTTAAAAAAGATTAAAATTTTTATATTTAAAGAGTATCTTATTATTGATATAAAATATAAAAATGATAATAATAATCATAGAGTGACATATGAGTTAAATAAAAAAGAACTTGATTTTCATTATGGGACATATTGTGAAATTAACAATATTATAGCAGTAGGAATAAGAAAAATATATCTTAATGGATATAACCCATTAATTTTATAAGGTAGGTTACCCAAGTGGTAAAGGGGGCAGTTTGCTAAACTGTTAGGCGAGAAATCGTGCGTGGGTTCAATCCCCATACCTACCGCCAGATGGAAGAGTGGCCGAGTTTGGCTGAAGGCGATAGTCTTGAAAACTATATGTCCGCAAGGGCACGCAGGTTCAAATCCTGTCTCTTCCTCCATTTAATAAATCACAGCAGCGTGGCGAATGCTGTTGAAAATATATATTTATTTTTTTTGAGGTGATTTATTTATGAGAACTTATTTTAATTATTTTGATGAATTATTTAAAAGCTGGAATAGACCAGTGAAGGAATCTAAAGGTTGGCAACTTACCGAAACTGATTATGGTTATTTAATTGTTGCAAATGCTCTTGGTATTGACAAAGAAAATATCAAATTAGAACTTAACAAAAGTACTCTAACGCTATCTGGTAAGACAGAAGTAAAAGAAATTGAGTTCACAAATAGTGTAAATTATTCTTGGGATATTTCAAAAATTGTAGTAGAAATTGAAAATATCAAATATGAAGTAAAAGATGGTTTAGTGTATATATTATTATATATGCAAAAAGACAAGAAACCGCAAATTAAAATAGAATACAAAGAATAGCAGGTTTTAAGGAGTTCGCCACAGGCGCTTTCCGCCTGCTCCGATATGGGGGTATAGCTCAGCGGGAGAGCGTCTGCCTTACAAGCAGAAGGTCGCAGGTTCAATCCCTGCTGCCCTCACCATATTATAATAATTAAAACAAATTTTTAAGGTGGTTATAAATAATGGGATTAGACCAAAGTTTTTATAAAGAAAAAGCGTGCGAAAATGAAGTTTTATATTTTAGAAAGTTTTATGGTTTACAAGAAAAAATTGGCGATATTCTAAATGAGCAAATAGAAAATGGAAAAACCTATCGGCTTGAACCTGACGACCTTGTAAAAATTAGAGATTATATCGCATTAGATGGTATAAAAGATTATTGGGCTTTTCAGCCGGATGATGATGAGCCAGATGATGAATTGCCAGAAAACTTTAATAGGGCTATCGGTGTATTAAGTAGATATATTGCCTTAAAAAAACCATTGTATTATAACGGTGGTTGGTAATCGATAAAAAATATGAAAAAGATTTTAGATTTGAATAAAAAATTAAAATAACTGTTTACATTCATTTAGTTATATGATATAATGTAATTAGATAAATGTTGAGGTGATATAAGTGAAAAACGTAAAGATATTTACTAGCAATATTGAGGGTGAAGCTATAAATCAAATATATGAGTTGGCTAAGCAAGAGGCGTTTATGGGTGCTAAAATTCGTATTATGCCAGATGTTCATGCCGGCGCTGGCTGTGTTGTTGGTTTTACTGCAGATTTAGGCGATAAAGTTATTCCAAATGTCGTTGGCGTTGATATTGGCTGTGGTATGTTGACAACTAAACTCAATAAAATTGATGTTAATCTAGAGAAACTCGATAAAGTAATTCATGAGTATATTCCATCTGGGTTTAATATACATGAAAGCGCGTATAAAGACATTCCAATCGCAGAAAAGTTACACTGCTATAATAGCCTAAAAAACGTAGATAGAATTAAAAAGTCACTTGGAACACTTGGCGGTGGTAATCATTTTATTGAGGTTGATGTAGATGATGATGGAAATAAGTACATTGTTATTCATACTGGTTCTAGAAATCTTGGCAAACAAGTGGCTGATTATTATCAAAAACTTGCTATTAAATCTATAAAGACAGTTTCAAAAGAAGATAAGCATAACTTAATTAAGTCTTTAAAATCACAAAATCGTCAAGTAGAAATCCCGGATGCGCTAAAAGCGCTTACACCAGCTGTCAAGATTCCAGATAATTTAGCATATCTTGAAGGTAAAAATCGTGAAGACTATTTGCATGATATGAGAATATGTCAAGATTTCGCTAGGTTAAATAGGCTTATTATTGCTGAGATAATTATTAAAAAAATGAACATCGTTAAATCGGTAGATTTTCAATTTGAGACGATACATAATTACATAGATTCGCATAATATAGTTAGAAAAGGTGCGATTGACGCAAGCAAGGATAAAATTGTCTTAATTCCAATTAACATGAAAGATGGTTGTATTATTGCGCAAGGGCTTGGGAATGATGATTGGAACAATTCTGCACCACATGGTGCAGGTAGATTAATGAGTAGAAGTAAAGCAAAAAAAGATCTTGATATTGATACTTTTAAGAATGACATGGCTGGGATTTTTTCTTCTACTGTTAATAGATCTACATTAGATGAATCTCCAAGGGCATATAAGTCTATGGAAGAAATCATAGAAACAACAAAAGATACTATAAAAATTACAAAGATAATCAAACCAATTTACAACTTCAAGGCTGCTGAATAGCAGTCTTGATATAACGGGAGTGTAGCTCAGTAGGTAGAGCGAGTGGCTGTTAACCACTGTGTCGCAGGTTCAAGCCCTGTCTCTCCCGCCAGATAGGCACGTGGCGAAGTGGCCTAACGCATCGGACTTTGACTCCGACATTCGATGGTTCAAATCCATCCGTGCTTGCCAATGCAAATGTAGTTTAATGGTAGAACATCAGCCTTCCAAGCTGATTGTGAGGGTTCAATTCCCTTCATTTGCTCCAATAAAAAATTAAATGACTTGCCTGAGCAACAACAGGTTCTAATATGAAAGAGAGTAATTGCTTGAGTAATGTAAAGAATAAAATATCACCGATGTACCTAGGGAAAGACACGGATAGTCTGGGCCGTTCTAAAAAAGTCATTTATATATAAGTCCGAATAGTTCAATGGTAGAATATCTGCTTGCCATGTAGATGGTGCGGGTTCAATCCCCGTTTCGGGCTCCATATGGTGGCTGTAGTACAATGGAAGGACGCAAGGTTGTGGCCCTTGAGACGGCGGATCGTAACCGCTCAGTCACCCCAATAAAAAAGAAAGTAGGCATCTTTATGGATAAAGTAAAAAAAGAAATTAGAGAATATTTTAAAATTGCTATGAAAATTGAATTAGAAGATAGTCCGCAAATTTTAGATGACTATTTATATATTGAATTTGATAACTATGCAATAAGCGATATGAAATTTAGAATACCATATCCCATTGATAAAGAAGCATTTTTAGAAATGAATAAAGCAGATAGAATGTTATTTATTTTAACTGCGATAATGAGAGCGAAGTTTGGAGAATAAAATGTTTAAGTACGCTCGTCAATCTAATGTTTATGTTATAGGCGATACTCATATTGGTGAAATATCACTTATTAGAAAAACTCGCCAACAATTTGAAACTTGTGAACAACACAATGAGTATCTTATAAAAAGATGGAATAAAACAATAAAAAATCCTGAAGACGTAGTTTATGTAATTGGAGATATTGGTAGAAATCCGCAAATGATAAGAGAAGTTTTTGATAAACTCAATGGTTATAAAATTATGGTTGCTGGGAATCATGATACACTCCCAAAGAGTTTTTATGAAGAAATCTTCGATGAAGTATATTGGCATCCATTATTTCTTACCGATCGAATGCTTTTATCGCATGTCCCGCGTATGATTGAAGAAGGAAACATTAACGTTCACGGCCATACTCATTGGATTAATCTCGACAGTAAAAATCACTTTAATGTTTCATGTGAGGTCGTAGACTTTATTCCACAATTACTTAGAAAATTTGAAAAAATTTTGTCTCGTCGTAAACGTGAAGATACTCATTTTATGTATGAATGGTATAAAGATATTCAAAAGCCTGTTCCAAATAAGATGAATGATGTCGTTTTAAATGAGAGTGGAAATATCGATATTGAAAAGACTTTTAAGCTTCGACATGAATTGAAAAAAGGAATTGCTCAAAATGAGTAATTCAAAAACGCACCTATAGTGAAACGGATTATCACGCGTGGCCACGGACCACGAATTCCGAGTTCGAATCTTGGTAGGTGTGCCATGGTTCTGTAGCTCAGTAGGTAGAGCACTAGACTGAAAATCTAGGTGTCGGCGGTTCAATCCCGCTTGGAACCACCATATGGGGATGCTGCGAAGACGGTGAGTCGCGGCAGACTGTAAATCTGTTCTCTTTGAGTGAGTAGGTTCGAATCCTATCATCCCCACCATATTAAAAAGAAAGTGTTTCTAGGTGATGTTAAATGAACGACATTTTTTACAATTCAATAACACACGGTAGACTTACTGAGCAAGAGATGTTTGATATCATTTCTAATACACTTAGTACGTATCCTGATGAAGATTTTGTAGTAACTATTGGCACAGATAGCCAAACATACAGTAGAACTCGTGTTATTACTGTTATTGCTATTCATAGAGTTGGTAAGGGTGGTTTTTTCTTTTATACAGCAGAGCACTTAAAGCCAATTGATAACTTACGTGTTAAAGTATATAATGAAACATATAGAAGTATAGAAACTGCAAAAAGACTAAATGAGCACTTATTTAATAAAGAGTTAGATTATGATATAATTGTTCATTTAGATATTGGTAGAAGTAAAAAAGGTAAAACAGCTGAACTCATTGATGAATTAATGGGTTGGGTGATTGCTGAAGGATTTCAAGCAGAAATCAAGCCAAATAGCTATGCGGCTTCTTGTATCGCCGATAGATTTTCAAAATAAGCACAATATAAATATAGAAAAACAATTAAATACTATTAATAATAATAATTAAAAAATATCGTAGCAGTCGGTAGAGATACTTCAAAAATTCTAATGTGTAGAAATTAAAAAAAAGACTCTATCAAACATTCACGATATAAATAAAAACTATAAGGTGTGTCGTAGCAGCCGGTAGAGATACTTCAAAAATTCTGATAAAATTCTGATAAAATTATGATAAAAATACTCTATCAAATATTCACGACACATAGTTATATAAAATATACCGTAGCGGGTCATAAGGGTTACTTCTATTAAATTAAAATCGGATTAGATTAATATACTCTGGTAAAAAGCCAGACGGGTTAAAACACATCCCTAGACGACATTCACGGTATTTTATAAATAATAAAGTTAAAGGAGATTCTCAGTATGAAAAATTTCACTGAAGCAGTAAGAGAGTTTAATGAGGAAAAAAGACTTAGAAGAGTAACAAACTTTATGGGTGGAAACTCGTATGAATTAAACCCAATCGACACACTAAGAATTGTGACAGCAAGCTCTATTTTTGGCGAGCCAGCTTATTACAGAAACGGCGAGTTTGCGGATGCTACACTTGTAAAAGATGGCTTTTTTAAGCCAGCTATTGAATCATTTTTAAATGATTTTAATGGGATGAAAACGTCTGATATCATGATTAAAGTTATCAGAGAAGCGCTTTATTATGATTTTGCAGCTACACTCGACTGGGCTGTAACTCTTAGAACAGAGTTTTTAATGAGACTTAACCCACAAGTAATTATGGTTGAAGCCGCTACTCATCCATGTAGAGCCCAGTTTACTAAAAATAGTATTCCAGGTGCTTTTGACGCAATTAATCAAATTGTTATGTCAAGAGCCGATGAGCCCGCAGCACAACTTACATATTACTTATATAAAAATAAAGGCAATAAGAACAATGTTCCAAATATCCTTAAAAGATCATGGGCTAATAAGCTTTCAAGACTTTCACCATATCAAGTTGCGAAATATAAAAACAGCCATATTGGGATGATCGATACCGTTCGCGTATCTCACGCTAATTCAAAAGTAATTAATGAGTTAATGAAAACTGGAAATGTAAATCTTCCAGAAAGTGAAAAGACATGGGAAAACCTAAAATCAGAAGGAAAAACTTGGAAAGAGATTTTAGCCACAATTGACATCGGCCATATGGCATTGCTAAGAAATCTTAGAAATATTTTCTCAGAGGATTTAAGCTACGACGAGGCAAAGAAAGTCTTAAATGATCTTGTTGCTGGTGTTAAGGATGGAAAGCAATTTCCATTTAGATACTGGTCAGCCTATAATGCAATTAAGCTTTCTGGGGTAAATCACATGACATTGGTTCTTGATGCACTTGAGGGATGTATGGATGAGTCACTTAACAGTATGCCTAAGCTACATGGAAAAACTATGTGCTTATCAGATAATTCAGGATCTGCGTGGGGAACATTTAACAGTGAGTTTGGATCAGTCACAATTGCTGAAATTGGTAACCTGTCTTCAATAATTACGGCAAAAAATTCTGATGAAGGTTCTGTTGGCTTATTTGGAGATAAACTTAAAACTTTTGAAATTTCAAAAAGAAGTGGTATTCTTTCAGATTTAGCAGATATGCGTAAGGCAAGAAGCTCAATCGGCGGTGGAACTGAAAACGGTATTTGGCTTTTCTTCAGAGACGCGATTAATAAAAAAGAGCATTGGGATAATATCTTTATTTATAGTGATATGCAAGCCGGTCATGGTGGACTATATGGTTTAAATTATTTGGATTATCGTGATTACAGAACTAATGGCTCATATATTGATGTTCTAAAACTCGTAAAAGAGTATAGACAAAAAGTAAATCCTAAAGTTAATGTATACTCTGTTCAAACTGCTGGATATAATAACGTTTTACTTCCCGAATACATGTATAGAACAGCGGTATTAACCGGTTGGACTGGTAAAGAGTTAGTATTCGCGGATGCAATTAATAGATTTTGGGATCAAAAAGAATCAAATAAATAATATAATTTATAATAGAAGTATCTTTACCCCCTCCTCTTTATTTTTATACTTCTATTATTAACGAAAATGGCGGGTTATAGACGTATCTTAGAGAAATCAAAAAGATTGTTTATAACCCGCCAATCTATTAAAAAATGAAAAATTTTTAAAATAGTTGTTTACATTCACATGACTATATGATATAATATAATTAGATAAATAGTAGGAGGAATTGAAAATGAGACTTAAATATTCTTCAAAAGGAAATGACTTAAAAAGAGAGATAGCCAATGAAATTGGCGGCATTATTGAACGTATCATAGAAGAATATAAAGAAGAAGACATGGTTTACCTTGCAAAACTTATTTTAGACCTTAAAGAAGTTTCAACTAAAAAAGAGAAGATTGTTAAAAAAGATAAGTCCATGAATAAGGTAGTAAAACAAAAAGACAAGTCAGAAAAACAAACAAAAAGACTTTCTCATAGAAAGCTTCAAGCTGAATTATATACCGCAGGACTTGAAACGGAATCATTCGACTTTGGCTACAATAGCTTCAAAGACGGTTACGCGTTACTAATGTGTCAATTAAGGGATAGCATAAATACGGATAATAGATTTTCAGTGTGGATAAATTATGTTGAGAAAAAAATCCTTGTAAGTAGAAATAAGCCGTTTTTCGATTGGATAGTTAAAAAATATTATGATGACAGAGGGTATGAATTATCCTTTGTTGATGATATAGCATGGTATGTATAAGGAGAAGATATGGAAACTGTATTTATTAGTATCGGTGACTATGTGTCTTTGAATGGGATTCTTTATCAAGTTGTTGAGATAATGCCAGATGGCGCCGTAGTTCGCGGTGCTGGCGGAGAAGAGAAATTTATCGATTGTTCAGAAATTCAATATACTATAGATAAGGAGGTGCGAATAAATGATACTACTTTATAATTTCAGCAATAACCTGGAAGAAGATGATTTTGAGTTCGAAGTAGAAATCGGCGACGTGTTTAATGCTATTAAGAAAATCGATTCTGAGAGAGCTTCAGAGCTAGAAGATGAATATGATTATGGCGATTCTGAGAGAGCTGAGCAGGATATACTCGATGAGTTTGAAGATTTCTTGATGGAATACTTTGAAGAAGATGCTCGTGGCGATTATAACGATGTAGTCGCTTATAATCGTGATCCATATTCTTTTTATGGCGTAAGTAGAAAAGATTTTATGTAGGAGAAAATCATGAATAAGACACAAATACAGCCAGCTAAAAGGTCAACAGTAACACCAAGGGCTACACTATTAGAAGATACATATGATCATATTAATGCTGTTACGGGCGTATTGAGTGAAATCGGAAAAGAGCTTAATGCCATCGGCAGTAATCATGACCATACTAAAATTCAGTATTTTGATGAATTTCAGGTAGCTCTAGAATCTGGAAAAATAAAAGAAACAAAGTGGTGGCAAAAGCATCTTACAGAACGGCATCATTTAAATAGCTATTGTCCAGACAACGTAAATCTACTTGATATTTTAGAAATGTTGGCGGATGGTGTTTGTGCTGGAAAAGCCAGAAGTAATTCTGTATATCAGATAGAGCTTTCAAACGATATTTTACAAATGGCATTAGCAAATACTCAAAAAATAATTGAAGACGCAGTGGAGGTTATAGGCGATGTGTAGTCCTAAAGACAAAGACAATCTTGAAGGATATAGTTTTGACGAAATAGTAAAATTAGAAAGAGACCTTAATGCAGCAAAAATAGCACTTGGTGTCTCAAAAGAAATAATTGAAGATCTTAAAAAAAGGCTTCTTGATATGGAAGTAAGAAAAGAGTTTTTTGCAGAATTATTAAATATATCAATAGCGCATTCGAACAAACTTGAAACCATCAAAGAAAAAAATACATCACGAACACAAGACAGGCGTCAAAACGCCACAAGCGGTCGATCGGACGTTTTAGAAAAGGAGAAAAAATGAACCTATCAGAGGCATTATCAAACCGCTACGCAGAAGCAGAATACAACAACATTATACTAACAAAAACCATCAGTGAGTTAATCGTTGATATTGAGGTAAAAGGCTCACTGCATTGCAGTAACAACCAACTAACCTCACTGGTAATCAACCAGCCAATCGGTGGATGGCTTGATTGCTGTAACAACCAACTGTCTACCCTTGAAATCAATCAGCCTATCGGTGGATGGCTTGATTGCCGTAACAACCAACTGTCTACCCTTGAAATCAATCAGCCTATCGGTGGATGGCTTGATTGCCGTAACAACCAACTAACCTCACTGGTAATCAACCAGCCAATCGGTGGTTGGCTGGATTGCTACTACAACCAACTGACCTCACTCACTATCAACCACCATATTGGCGGCGCACTGGATTGCAGTCACAACCAACTAACCTCACTGGTAATCAATCAGCCAATCGGTGGTTGGCTGAATTGCAGTCACAACCAACTGACCTCACTCACTATCAACCAGCCTATTGGCGGCTCACTGCATTGCAGTCACAACCAACTGACCTCACTCACTATCAACCACCCTATTGGCGGCGCATTGGATTGCTACTACAGCCAACTAACCTCACTGGTAATCAACCAGCCAATCGGTGGTTGGCTGAATTGCAGTCACAACCAACTGACCTCACTCACTATCAACCGGCCAATCGGTAGATCGCTGGATTGCAGTCACAACCAACTGACCTCACTCACTATCAACCACCCTATTGGCGGCGCACTGCATTGCAGTCACAACCAACTGACTTCACTCACTATCAACCACCCTATTGGCGGCTCACTGGATTGCTACTACGAAAGGTTACACGAGGGCGACAGTGGCGATAATTGGGTATATCTTGATGATTCCTTATTTATTTACAAGCACAAAAGTACGCGAAAAGAATACACAATCTACACCTCTTTTTTCAGCAACTGGCCAACGAAATATCTTGTTACTAACGGCAAATATAGTGCTCACGCAAAAACAATCAAGCAAGCAATACTCGACATTCGATTCAAAGAAATGGATAGAAATATTGACGATTACAAGGGGTTAACGCTTGACGACAAACTGACCTACGAGGACGCTATCATGGTGTATCGCGTTGTCACTGGCGCTTGTAGTGGGGGAACAGCAGCGTTTTTGATTTTACATCCAGAATTATCAACTCGAAAGAAATACAGCGTGAAAGAGATCATAGACCTTACATCAGATCAATACGGTAACGAGCAACTCAAATCATTTTTCATGGCAACCCCCTAAGGAGGAAATGAAATGAAATATAAAGTAATTGCTTATTACGATGATATATACCCAGTCGTATTACTTGAAACCGATTCATTAGATGAAGCACAAACAGAACGTCAAGAGGCTCACAAGTTGTATAATATCGTATCAATATTTGATGGAAATGAAAAAGTAGAAACATATGGGTGTGGGGAAGACGAATAAAGATGATGAATTAAATAAGAAAATCAAGCAATTAGAGGAGGAAATGAAATGACACCAAAAGAAGCGTTTGAAACACCTAAAGAAAAAGTGTTAAAAGAATTGCAAGAGTTTCACGAATGTTTTTATGATGAAAGTAAAGCGAACACCGCTGAACTAAAAAGAAAACGCATTGAGGAATATATCGAAAAAAGTCATAAAGTGTTGTATGAAATGCACGAAGAAAATCTTGTTGTCAACCAAAAATTAGAGAAAGCCCTCACACGTGCGAAAAAGGAGCATGAGTTGCTTGGGTTGTACCGTTCAAAAGATATGCACATGGAAGATTATTATGCATACGGTTCATTAAGGGGTTCTCAAAAGGCATTAGACAATTTGAGAAGTGTAAGAGAAGAGATTGAAGTTTTAGAAGAAGAATTGGAGGAACTGGAATGACAGCAAAGGAAGCGTGGAACAGATTACTTGATGACATTAAAACGATGAAACATTTAACCAATATAAGACAAAAAAAAGACATATTAGATAAACTTGATATACTTCGTCTTGTATTGGTGGATTATGAAGATATGAAAAAAGAAATTATCGCACGCCAAGAAACGGAGAACTCACTACCTCAATGGGTAGCAAATTTAACAACCGAACTTGAGGAGTTGAAAAAACGTGATACACCAATGAAAGTTAGTGTTAATGAAATCTTAACAAAGGGCAGAGAACACAAAAGATACTCCTGTCCAAGTTGCGACTATTTTTTCGGTTATATATGCACAACCACAACCGAATGTAACATTTTGCGAGATAGTTTTTGCCATCACTGCGGTCAGCGATTGGATTGGAACAACGAATCGAAAGTAGGCACAGAAGAATGAAATCAATTTTAATTGCTGTAAAACCGAAATATGCTCGGTTAATTGACTTGAGAAACCTTGCTAAAAAAGAACCTGATATAGAAACAAACGGCAGGGTATGTTAAATGGATTTTTCTGTTGGTGTTCACTACATTAAAAACAGTTACATTGACATAAGATATGTTGTTAGTCATTCGTTTGTTAATCTTGACCGAGTAGAAGTTATTCCTGAATTGAGGGGGTGTGGTGTTGGAACTCGATACGTAAAAGAACTGATTGAACAAAGCCCACTTCCTGTATTGGTTACTATTCTTTATCATAGACCTTTAACGTTTTACATTTCACTAGGATTTAAAATCATCAAAGTTTATGGTTTAGATAAAGAAGGAAGAATATGTGATGCTGTGTTGACCTATGAACCGACAATTAGCAAAGAAACTAAATATCGAAATCATTAAGAAAGCAAAGACACCACATGAAAAAGATTTAGCACGTATGCGTCTAAATATAATAAAGAAAGCGAAAAGGAGGAACTGAAATGAAAAACTTAAATGAAGATTTAACAAAAAGTGAAGATAAAGTTATTAAAGAAAGTATTACTGAACCGGACTACAAAATGGAATGCAATAGGCTTTGGAAAGAAAACGATACACAAAGAATAATTATAAAAGCATTAGTCTTTTATATTCAGGAGGCTCAAGATGTATAAAGTGGGCGACAAAGTAATGAGAATATTTAATTTAATAGCGTGTGCGATTTCTTTTATTTTGATGGTTGTATTTATTTTTATGAATAACACTAACCTAATTATCTTAAATGGTTTCGTAGCTGCTATGAATTTAATTCTTTATTTGTGTCGTGATAAGAAGGAGGTATGAGCGATGAAAGCACTACTATTAAGCATTAAACCTGAACACGCTATTAAGATATTAAATGGCGAAAAGACACTTGAACTTCGCAAGAGTGTGCCAAATGGCTATAAAGGTTGGGTATATGTTTATGTTACTAAGGGGAAACCGTATTTGTGGAGTTATGGAAGAATTAAAGAAAATAGCAATTGGGAATGGGAAACTATATATCAATTAACTCAACCTTACCACGCAAGATTTAGTGATGCTCTCAACGGCACAATACCATTTAGATTTTGGTTTGATGAGTATGATAAATATAATCCGTTATATTTTGAAAACACTGGAATTAAAGAATTGAATTATTTGGTTGATGGCGAACAAAGAGATAAGATGTGTTTAGAAGATGAAGAAATTAATAATTATGGCAAAGGTAAAGACCTTTACGCTTGGCACATTAAAAATCTAGACATATTTAGTGAGCCTATGAAGTTGGGTGAGTTTACTACAACACAAATTCCTAATAATGCTATAATCGAAAAAAGTAGTGAAGGAATGCCTTATTTTTATATTAAAGAAAGACGTTCATGGCACATGTATTTTAGCTATTTAACAAAAGCACCACAGTCTTATATGTATGTCTATGTTAAGGAGGAAATGAAATGAACATTTATGATGAAGCGATTGAATATTTAAAAAATGGTTCTGATGATTTATATTCATACCAAGTATTAAGTATTAAAAAAGCCCTTGAACATGCAAAAAAGGAGCATGAGTTATTGGGGTTGTATCAAAAAGCAATAAGAATGATGGTATGCATTCCTCAAAACGAAATATATCATTATGTGGTAAAATATACAGATGATACCCGGTTTAATAGTATTTTAAACCAAATAAAAAAATTAGAGGAGGAACTGGAGTGAAAGGAATGTCTAATTTAATTGAGTATCTTAAAGAGAAAGCGTATTTAAAGGAAGTAGGAGACGAAAATATAATTTCTATTTCTAATTGTAGCGGAGACAGATTTAAGTCTTTTATAGTAGTCTACGAGGAAGAGCCAAAAACTCTTTATATTGCAAGAAGAAAACTTTCAGGACTTATTCTAATTTCAGAAAAAGAAGTTTTAGGTAATCACAATAATCTTAATACAACTTTCAATGTTGCATACAAGAAATTTATTGAAGACCTTAAAGCCTCGAATGTTGAATATGTTTTAGGTGAAATATAATGACACCAAAACACGTTGTTGAAGACTGCGACGGAGACGATTGTTGCCCTATATGTGATACTGCAATTGAATGGACAGAATGTCTTCGAGGACATTGGGATTATTGCCTGGGTTGTGGGCAAAGATTGGAGCGATAAAAATGAAAGCAAAAGAAGCATTGCATAATCTTCATTCAATAATGAAGAAAGAATTAAATTTCCCGCTTAATCTTACAGAAGAATATAAGATTATAAATCAAGCTATCGATGAATTCGAAATACTTAAAGAAAGAGACATGGCAAAAACACTTATTATAACACCTATTGATGATGGCGGTATAATTGCGACCTGTCCTGTGTGCAAGGAAAAATATATTTTCAATGAATATAACTTAGGCTGCGAAATTAATTTTTGTAGCACTTGTGGCCAAGCTGTTAAATGGGAGCGATAAAAAATGAAGCCAAAACAGTTTATTAACGGTTTATTTGAATATGAGCTTTCTATTATAGCTGGATTAACTTCAGTAAAAACAGAAGTATCAATTCAAAATTTAAAAAACGATGTTTTATATAAGGGAACAATGAAAGATTTTATAGATGATAAACACTTTGAGGCATTTGTAGACAAAATAGTTTGTAGGATATCGGTTTCAGACAACGTTCTAAAGATTGTAGTTGATTAGTATGATTGAAACAGTTAAAGAGTTTATTGAAAACGATGAATTACCAAGATTCGATAAGATACTTAAATTGCTTAATGATAATGACATAGAATATGAAATAAAAGAGTATTTATTTGACAGCGTAAAGAATATTGTTATAAAACTTGGAAAATTTACAAATGAAAAAGTTATTGTATTAGGCGCGCATTACGATGCCGTTAAGTATAGTCTTGGAATAAATGATAACTTATGTTCTATTGTAATGCTTGTTGAGCTTATAAAGGCTGTAAAGCGTGATAGCATTAATATTCCTATTGAAGTTGTTTTCTTTGATAAAGAAGAAAGCGGCATGCTTGGCAGCAACTATTACGTGAGAGATAACAAGGATAGAATAGACTCTGCTATTATATTCGATATTATCGCATTTGGCAATACACTAGTATACTGGACAAATTCTAGGCTAGTAGACTATCTATTGAGAAAAAAGGATATTAAAAAATTAAAAGAAATGTTAATAAGTGATAATGTGGTATTTCATAGAGAGGGAGTTGACGTCACACTTATCACTGCAGCTCATAATGAAGACATGATACAACGTGATGACGAATATATTTTAATACCATATCCAGAGTTTTATACATCATTTCACAATAGGAAAAATGATAATAACATTGA